>BNJU01000779.1_pt1 | contig 92185 bp, 101 predicted proteins | sample 8539281 | NCBI WGS metagenome assembly BNJU01 (sample SAMD00202456, study PRJDB9452) | human saliva metagenome | isolation source: human saliva | place: Japan
GGCGCGGGACCGTGGTGGTCTCGCGCCCCTGCCTGGGGTTACCTGGTGTCAGGCGTGGTGCCTGTTAGGCGTCCCGGTGTTCGCGGCGGCGCTTGGTACCGATGGTCAGTGCGCCGGCGAGGGCGGTGAGGGCTGCCATGCCGCCGATCATGGTGGCGTCGGTGTAACTGGCCAGGACCTCAACACTAACAATGTAGGCCCGCGGGGCACGGGAACACTGAAGCAACCACGGCCTCGTCCCTACGAGGCTTGCTCCGAGGAGAGGTGACCGCCGTCCATCGCGAAGGTGCGGTCGGCGTAGCGGCGCGCCTCAGGCTCATGGGTGACGATCAGGACGGCTGCTCCCCCATCGGCTGCCTCGCGCAGGAGGCGCAGGACGGTGGTCGAGTTCTCGGCGTCCAGGCCGGCCGTTGGCTCGTCGGCCAGGACGATGCTCGGGTTCATGAGGAGCGCGCGGGCCACGGCGACGCGGCGCAGCTCGCCGCCGGACAGCTCATTGGGGCGTGCGTCCGCCAGATCGGATAGCCCCACGGCACACAGGAGTTCCTCAGCGCGCGCCCGCGGCGGCTCGGCCTTGGCATAAAGTACGGAAGGCAGCAGCACGTTCTCGAGGACACTCAAGCTGCGCAGCGCCGTGTGCCCCTGCGGGATCAGACCGATACGCTCGTTACGCAAGCGCGAGCGTTCCTCATCGCGCATCGCGTACAGGTCCGCTCCCCCCAGCCGAACCGTGCCCGCCGTGGGCGGGAGCATGCCGGCGAGCATGGACAGCAGTGTGCTCTTACCGCTGCCCGAATGCCCGGTGATGACGGTCAACTGCCCCGCCTCCAGGGCAAGGTCGAGCGGTGCCACCGCAGTAAACAGACGGCTCCCCTTGCGGGCACGGGGGAAATCCTTCGTGAGGGAGGTCGCTTCAATGAGCATGTCACTCGCCTTCCTTGAGTAGGGCGCTGGCATCCGCCGTATTCAGGGCGCGCAGCGCTATCCACGATGATACGAGGGCGACCAGACCCATCGCGGCCACAGCCCCCGCCGCCAGGCCGGCGATCACGGGGAGGGAAGGGATCAGGAACCCCAGGCCGATTGTTTGTCTCACGAGCCCGGAGAAGGAGGTGATGAGAACCCCCGAGACGAGGACGCCCAGGCCCGCGCCGACCGCGTTCACAGCCACGGCCTCGGACACGACGATCCGCGACACCTGACCCTTGTGCGCACCTAGAGCGATGAGCGTGCCGAACTCGCGTTTACGCTCGACGATCATCATGACGAAGATCAGGGTGATCATCGCCAGGCCCACGCCCCACACGAGCGCCACCAGCACCGTCACCGTGCGCGAGGTCGCCTCCAGCGAGCGCGCGATGCCGCTGACCATCGTCGTTGAGGTCGTCACGTTCACCCCGGGCACGCTCGCCCGGATGTCGGCGGCGACCGCATCGACGTCGCGGCCGGGCGCGACCCTCACCATGACCGAGGAGATGATGTGGCCAGTGTCGAGGGTCGTGTACTTGTTGAGGCCCTTGTCCAGGGAGGAATCGATGAGGATACGCGCGGTATCGAAGTTGGTGTACACCGCGTTATCCAGCGTCGATCCGGTGGTATCGAATTGGGCGACGACGCGCAGCTTGTTACCGAACAGCGAGAAGTTCTCCGGGTCCGCCACGCCGACGTTCGCGCCGACGATGACCTCCATGTCGCCGAGGTCCAAGGCCCCCACCGTGTCAGAGATCCACGGCTGGATGGTGAAGTCCGTCGCCGGGTCGAATGCGATGACCTGGTAGCGTCCCGAGCAGCACGAGGCGCGGGCGGTTGCCAGGAAAAGCTGGGCGGACGCGGCCTCGACACCGTCGACGGCGGCGACCTGGTCGCGGGTGGCCTCGTCCATATAGAAGTAGGAGGGCTCGGCACCCACCAGGAACGCCTGCGGGTCAAAGTCATCAGCGTCCGCGGGCGTCACCATGATGTCCGCGCCGAGGCGTGACTCGACGGTGTGCAGGCCCCGGTCAATACCCGACACCAGCATGGTCCCGCCGAACATCGCCATCGTCATGAGCATTGAGAAGACCACGAGGGTCCCCGTGCGCACCGGGTAGCCGCGCAGGTTCATCCAGGGCAGTCGCGCGAGCGAAAGCATGTGTGTCCTCCTGTCGTGCGCCTAGATCGGCGCGAGCTTGTTTCCCTGCGCGGCGCGGCTCACCCGCGCCAACGCGAGGCGGGTCCCGGCCACGCCGAAGACTACCAGCAGGGCGACGGTCACGAGCGCAAGGGGAGCCGACCTGGCCGGGGTGGTCAGCGCCGCGAGCGCGGGGGCATCGCCGAGCAGGGGCAGGGTGGCGGCTCCGATGACGACGCCCGCGAGCGCGCCCGCCGCGTGGACGATGAGGGATTCGGCGGTCATGACGCGGGCGATGGTCGCGCGTGAGGCTCCGATGGATCGCCAGACGAATATTTCGTGCCGGCGTTCGTTCATGAGGGTGGCTTGGGCGACCATGAGGGCTGCGAGCAGGATCAGCCAGGCGACACCGAGGACGCCGAGGAGGACGCTTCGGTGGGCGCTCACGTCCGAGGCCGTGGCTGCGACGGCGACATCGGAGCGCACGGCGGTCACTTTGCGCACGTAGAGGTTGATCCACTCGGTCACTGCGTCGACGTCGCTCGGATTGGTGACCCGTACGAGGGCGACCGTGTAGTCCTGGTCGGGGTTCAGGTAGGCGTAGGTGTCGATGCCGGATTCGGCGGAAGCGGCGATGACCTGGCGCAGCGTGTCCATGGTGACGAAGACGATGGTGTCCGTGTCGGTGCCGGTGGCCTCCAGGTGTGCGCCGACCGGCCATTGCTTCCCGAAGAGCGTGACCTGGCCGTCCGGATCCTGGCGCACGGCGGCACCGACCGCGACGGTGCCCGTCGGGGGCGCTGCCCCCTCGCCCTCGGCGATCCACGGGGAGATAACGAAGTCGGACGCCGGGTCGTAACCGACGATCCACAGGGACGTCCCGTCCGGCTGCGTGTCCGCGATGGCGAGCTGGACGGTAACGGCCGAAATGTCCTCGTTGGCGTCCATGCGCGACAGGGCCGCGCGCGGCTGGTCGCATTGGGCGGGGGTGCCGAGCATGCTCAGCTGCCTCTTATCGACCTGATTCAGGCAGGTCGTCGGGTAGACGACGAGGTCGGCACCAAGCCTGCGCTCGGCCAGGCTCAGCTGCGCACGCATGCCGTCGAGCGCCACGAGGCCAACAAACACGCACGCCGCCTGGGCGAGCGCGAGCACCAGGATGATCGCGGCGCGCACCGGGTGCGCCCGGATGTTCTTGACGGGAACGAGGCGCAGCGTGAGGTCACGCGTCATTGCTGACCTCCGCCGAGCCTCGGCGATATCGATCCACAGGGCGGGGCGCACCCCGTAGAGGACGTCGACGTTCGCGCCGCTGGGCAGCGGGGTGCCCGCGGTGTCGACGTATTGCGCGGCGAAGGCGTAGGTGCCCGGCGAGCGCAGCCACCAGTCAGCGGTCCCGTCCTCGCTGACGGCCAGGGGGCCCGAGGCCGCGGCCTGGCTGGCGGGTGCCGCACCGATATCGGATCGGTTCGCGCTGCCGCTCAGGTAGACGACGCTCTCCTGCTCGCTCAGCGCGAAGACGCGGTCCTGCGTGGGCGCGCCGCCCGGAGTCCCCGCGATCGACTGGTCCGCGTTCTCGTTGAGGACGGAGGGGATGATTCCCTGCTGGGCGGGAGTGAAAGGCCGAGGCGAAAAAGTCCCCGTTCATCCACGCGCGTAGATCAGAGTCAGCCCACGTGACATCCTGGAAGGGCACGTGGTTGTACTGGCGGGCCTCCAGCACGTCGGCGCTGAGGACCAGGAGGCGATCATCGAAACGCTCGAGCACGATCCACTGAATCGGCTCGGGCCCGTTCGCATCGTTCCCATCCTGCTCGAAGGAGCCGAAGTCGATCACGTCCCCCTTGGCCGCCCTCCGGTAGGGCACCGCCGGGTCTTTTTCGACGAGGCCCGCCCCGCGCTGCGCCGCGTCCGCGTAGCCCCCGAGCCCAACGAAGATCGCGTACGCGCCCGAGGTATCCCCGGCCTCGGCCAGGCGCACCGCCTCCGCATAACGCTCCCCGCGCTGATGGTTGTAGACCACGAAACCGAGGGTCAACGCGAGGAGAACCGCCGCGAGTGCGACGGCCCCCTTCTTGATGGATGCCTGGGACAGGCGAGCGCGTGTCACCGCTCTAGCGTCAGGCCTGCGAGGCCCGATCCTTTTTGAACGTGTGCACCAGGGCCGCGACGCCGCCACCAGCGACGAGCACACTCATGATGCGCACGAAGGGCTGGAACACCGTGTGGCAGCGCATCGTCTTCATCATGCACAGCGGACAAATGACGCCGGGGATAAAGAAGACGACAATCGCGCCGATCAACGAGAGTGCCTGGAGGGCCAGGCGCACACCTTTATTCTTGACGAAAGCCGCGGTTCCGAAGAACACGACGAGGCCCGCCGAGCTGGCCGCAACACTGTTCTGGCACTGGTGGCACTGCATCCACGAGCCGTCCGGCCTGGGGATCGCAGGCCGAGAACACGGTAACTCCTCCGGCGAGGAGCAGGGCGCTCAGGGCTGCGGGCACGAGGGGGATGACGACGTCCTTCTTGGACATGGGTTCATTCCTTAGGGGCGAGCAAGCATTGACGAACTTTATAAAAGTATCATAAGCCTCATTTACGCAGGAACACAACGCTTTTACCCTCGCACGCGACCCGCGACTCAGACATTCAAAGAGCCCCCACGCACCGACCGCACGCGCCCCCACCACGCTCCTCCAGGACCTAAGATTGAGACATCCCCCACCAGTGAGGTGTCATCATGAAGAGGATTCACATCCACTTTGCCCGATGCATCGTCGCATCGGTGACCGCGCTCGCATGCGTCGGTCTCTTCCCCCTCGCAGCCGCAGGTGCCGACGTCGCCGACGACGCCGCACAATCCGGCCCACAATCAGGCGCACAGTCAGGCGCGAGCACACCCGCCGCACCAGCCACGCCCGAGGCACCCCCCGCCTCGCCCGAAGCCACCCCCGACCGGACCGCCTCCGCGACGCCCGAGGACACCCCGGCCTCGTCGGACGACGCTCCCCCGACGCCCGACCCGGCGCAGCCCGAACCGGGCGACCCCGCCGAACCCGCGCCAGATAATCCCACCGAACCCGAACCCGAACACCCGGCACCCGCCACCTCCCAGTGGGTGCGCCACGCCGAAGGCTGGCGCTACGAAAGTTCCGACGGCACATGGCTCAAGGACGGAGTCTTCGAGGTCGGCGGCGTGCGCTACGCCTTCAACACCGACGGCTTCGTTCCGGTCGGCTGGTACCGCGCGCCCGACGGCACCTGGTACGCATCAACCGAGAAACGGCGTGCGCACCGGCTGGTACCGGGACGGCTCGTGGTACCTCCTATCCGACTCCGGAGCCATGGTCACCGGCTGGCAGGTCTCCGGCGGCACCCGGTACTACCTGAACCCGGACGCGGGCGGCGCGATGGCCACCGGCTGGACCAAGGTCGACGGCACCTGGTACCACCTCGATGCCTCCGGCGCGATGAGCGCGTCCACGTGGGTACGGGCGGGGGCCTGGTACTACCTGGGCGAATCCGGGGCCATGGCCACCGGATGGTTCAAGGCCGGCGACACCTGGTACTACGCGGACGCCAGCGGTGCCATGCGCACCGGCTGGGTCAGCGACGGAGGCTCCTGGTACTACCTGGGCAGCTCTGGGGCCATGGCCACCGGCTGGCTGCAGCAAGGCGCGAAAGTGGTACTACCTGAGGCCGGACTCCGGCGGCGCGATGGCGACCGCCTGGGCGATGGTCGACGGCAGCTGGAACTACTTCGACCGGTGGGACGGCTTCTGGGTGTCCGGCCGCTCCGGCTTCGAGGCCGACTGGAACTACGCAAAGACCCTCTACAGTCCCACGAACTACCTGGTCGTCGTCGACACGAGCGCCCCGCACTGCATGACGTTCTACTGGGCGGCGAACTCCTGGCAGCCACTCACCGACATGCCCTGCTCCGTCGGCAAGTCCTCCACCCCGACCGTCACCGGCACCTTCACCATCAAGAACCGAGGCTCCTCCTTCGGGCACGGGTACACGGCGTACTGGTGGACCCAGTTTCTACGGCGACTACCTGTTCCACTCGATTCTCTACTACGAGGGCACCATGACCGTGATGGACGGCACCCTCGGCGGGCACGTCTCCCACGGCTGCGTGCGCCTGCGCTACGAGGACGCCAAGTGGCTGCACGACACGATCCCATCGGGGACCTACGTGACGGTCTACTAACGGTCTGCCGATGGCCTACTGACGGTTTACCGATGGCCTACCGCTCAGCACGACGAGGCCGGGGCTAGCCTTCCGGATATCGGGGGCAGTCCCGGCCTCGCCATTGCGGTTTCACCGTGCCATTACGGCCCGCCTTACGGCCTCGGCCTCGGCGTCGGCGTTGCTGCTGGCCACGCCCTTGCGACCCCGAGCACCGTTGTGCCACCTGTTTGCCAGCGCAGCCCGCTTGGCCGTCGCGACTCCGGCGCACGTAAGCCCTCATCCGCACGTGAACCCGCTATTCCGAAACTGGGCAACCCCGCCCACGTACGGAACAGCGGGTTAACGTGCGCAACAGGCGACCCACATGCGAGACAGCTGGTTGATACGCAGGACACGTTGGAGGCCACGCGTTGTCGCACGCGGATGATCGGTCACAGACCATGGGGCAGCCACACACGCCCAAAGTGCAGACCACCTCGCCGAAAAACGGCAAAAATGGGCTGTTGTGGGTGAGGTGGTCTGCGATTTGGGCAAATGCAGGAACACGGCAAACGCGACCACCTACAACAGCGACTTTCCCGCGCCGCACAGCCGACAAGTCACCACCCCAGCAACACGATGTGTCCAGCCTTCGGCTTATAGGACATGTCGTGTCGCTGTGGTTCGCACCTTGCGTGCCTTGGTATGCCCTTCTCGTCCGCACGTGGGCCTGCTATTCCGAGCCTGGGCAACCCCGCCCACGTACGGAACAGACGGCCCACGTGCGAAACAGCGGGTTCACATGCGGGACGCGTTGGAGCCCAGGTCACTGTCGCACACAGCCAATCCATGACGGATCATGGGGCAGCCACACACAGGCCCGCGACGCAGCATTCACAGGAACACGGCAAACACGACCACCTACAACAGCGACTTTCCCGCGCCACACAGCCGCAAAGTCACCACCCCAGCAACACGATATGTCCAGCCTCCAAGTTGGCCTCAACCAACTAAAACACCAGCTTTCCCGCACCAACAAGCCGAAAAGTCACCACAAAACCAATACGTAGTGTCCTATAACCCGGAGCCTTCCGGACCCACCCACATGGAGGGCATCGCAGGAAGCACATCCAGCCCGCACCAGAACCCGCGCAAGCAGCACAGGTAACGACGAAGCCCCGGGATTCCAAAGGAATCCCGGGGCAGTGAGCGGAGACGGCGGGATTTGAACCCGCGAGGGGCTATGCACCCCTACCTCCTTAGCAGGGAGGCGCACTCGACCGGACTATGCGACGTCTCCAGTGCCGACTACTTTAGGACATTTTCGCCACGAACGCGAACCGCACCCGCTGCACACACCCGAAAGCGCATCGACATGGCGGAGGGCGAGGGATTCGAACCCCCGGTGCCATTGCTGACACAACGGTTTTCAAGACCGTCTCTTTCGGCCACTCAGACAGCCCTCCAGACCTGCTCCATCCTACAGGAACAGGCTCACACACGCGAAGCCGACGGTACGGGCACAGTCACCGCCCGCCCTGCGGTAGCGGGAGAGACTGGGTCGAGCGCACACCACATCTGAGGGATCGGTCCGGCACTCACCGCGCAGCGTGAACAAAGAGGCGGACCCGGGGGTGCACACGCCCCGGGTCCGGTCCCAATCGCAGCTATCAGCCTCGCAGGCCGAAGAAGTTCCAGGACTTCTTGTCGGGTGCCGGCTCCTCGGGGTGGTCGAGGAGGCCGCGCGAGAGCGCGGGGGCTGTCGGCGGCCACAGCGGCACGCGGATCGCGAGCATCGCCTGGATCGCGTGGTAGACGTCCCAGCGTGAGGACTTGGCGGGCTGAACGCTCTCATTGTGGGGGCCGAGGCGGCGGATCCAGCGGCCCGGCTGGGCGATGAGGTAATCGTGGATGTAGTCCACGAAGGAGCGATAGCAGTGCTCAAAGTGCTCGACCTCGTCGATGCGATGCCCGTCATCGAGCATCGCGCGGCGTACGGCGACGGTCGCGCATACGCCCTCGCAGACGACCCACTGCTGGTGCTCGTCTTCGCCGGGCATGGGATCGCCCTCGTCGTTGACGGCGGTGGAGAAGCCGGGGGCCCCGTCGGTGCGACGCCAGCCGTCGACGCGGGCGCGCTCGAAGAGTTCGGTTCCCAGTTCCATCAGGTAGTCGGGTACGGCCCAGCCCGTGGAGCGCAGGCCAGCGCGCACCTGCAGCGCGAAGCGCGCGAGCTGCATGGAGTGACCGGTGACGTAGCCTTCGTGGTAGCGGCGTCCGTCGTTGCAAAGCTTTCCGGCCTCGAGGCTGGGCTGCCATTCCTCGTCGTAGTACTCGGGGATGCGCCAGTTGTTCTTGGACGCTACCTTGTGCGCGAAGGCCGTCATCTTTTCGGCGCGGTCCAGCCATTCGTGTTCGGTGGTTGCCTCGGCGGCGGCCATGTAGGCCTCGATGGTGTGGATGAGGGTGCCGAGGGCGTGGACGGGCGCGGGTTCGCTGAAAGCCTCGTCGTACTGATCCCACACGAGGCCGTAGTCGTCGATCCAGTAGTCCTTCTGCTCTTGGAGCATGGTTTCGAGCAGCTCGTGCGCGCCGGGTCGGTTAGCGACGGTCGCGGCGGCGACGCCGAGCAGCGCGTAGACGGTGTGGTATTGGGACTTGACGCGGGAGGCCTCGTCCCAGGGGACGCCGTGCCCCTCCTCGTCCGGTTCAGCTTTGATTTGGTACCACATGCCGCCGTTGACGGGGTCCGTGAAGTACTTGGTCAGCGACTTGACAGCATGGTCGGCGTAGCGGCGCGTGCCGGGCAGTCCCATGAGGACCCCTAGGGAAAAGATGTAGGCCATGCGCCCGGTGACGGCCAGGTCAATGGACCGGCTCAGGTCCGGTTTGCCGTCGGCGTCCAGGTGTGCGAAACCGGTGGCCACGATGGACCCCTCGGCCTCTTCAATGAGCGCCTGCATGTTGGCACTCAGCCAACGGTTATGTTCGATGGAATCAAACCATCCCACGATGTTCCTCCTGCCAAAACAGCCACGGTCTGCGGTGACCGACCTCTCATAGGATAGACGTTCCTTTCCCCATTTGGGAATACGTCCACACGTTCACTCCTCAATCAGGGACGAGGCCGGGGAAAGTCACGCTCTGACCTGCAGTTTTACGTATGCTCAGCCCCGGCCTCGTACACGATGAAACGATGACGTGTTTCACGGCGTGGACGGACCTACGCAGAAGTGGACGTAACGTGCAACACTGGGCTTATGCATGATCGAGCTGGCACACGTGCCCTTCCAGAAGACCTCATCAACGTCGACGATGTCATCTCCGCTTACTATGACATCGTTCCCGACCCGACCGACGTGGGACAGCGCGTCGCGTTCGGAACGTCGGGCCACCGCGGCTCCTCGCTGGACGGCAAGTTCAACGAGGCGCACATCATCGCTATCACCGCGGCGATCATCGAGTACCGCGCGTCGCAGGGCATCAACGGTCCTCTGTTCATCGGCCGTGACACGCACGCTCTGAGTGAACCCGCGTGGCGCACCGCCCTGGAGGTCCTCGCGGCCGCCGGCATCGACACGCGCATTGATTCGCGCGGCTCCTACACGCCGACCCCCGCCGTGTCCGTCGCAATTCTGGGCGCGAACGGCGCACCGGCGAACCTGCGCACGGAGGGTGACGGCCTGGCTGACGGCATCGTCGTGACCCCCAGCCACAACCCGCCGCGCGACGGCGGCTTCAAGTACAACCCGCCTCACGGCGGCCCCGCCGACACGGACGCGACCGGCTGGATTGCGGCGCGCGCGAACGAGCTGCTGGATTCGGGCGAGTGGAAGGACGTTCCCCGCGTCACCGGCTCTGAGCTGCTGCACGACCCGAACGTGAAGCCTTTCGATTACCTGGACTTCTACGTTTCGCAGCTGGATCAGATCATCGACATTGAGGCGATCCGTCACGCTGGTGTGCGCATCGGCGCGGACCCGCTGGGTGGCGCGTCCATCGACTACTGGGCGGCTATCGGCGAGCACTACGGCCTGGACCTGACGGTCGTCAACCCCGAGGTCGACCCGGCGTGGCCGTTCATGACCCTGGACTGGGATGGCAAGATCCGCATGGACTGCTCCTCGCCCTACGCGATGGCATCCCTGCGCGAGGCCATGACCCCCGACGCCGAGGGCAACACCCCCTACGACATTGCGACCGGCAACGACGCGGATTCGGATCGCCATGGCATCGTCACGCCTGACGGCCTGATGAACCCGAACCACTTCCTGGCTGTGGCCATCGAGTACCTGTTCACGCATCGTCCCGGTTGGAGCAAGGACGCGGCCGTGGGCAAGACCCTGGTGTCGTCCGCGCTCATCGACCGCGTCGTGGCCTCCATGGGCCGCGAGCTGATCGAGGTGCCGGTCGGCTTCAAGTACTTCGTGCCCGGCCTGCTGTCCGGTGCCGTCGGTTTCGGCGGCGAGGAGAGCGCGGGAGCGTCGTTCCTGCGTAAGGATGGCACCGTGTGGTCGACCGACAAGGATGGCATCATCCTGGCGCTGCTCGCCTCGGAGATCCTGGCTGTGACGGGTAAGACCCCCTCGCAGCTGCACGAGGAGCAGGTGGAGCGTTTCGGCGCTTCCGCGTACGCTCGCATCGACGCGGCTGCCTCCCGCGAGGAGAAGGCGAAGCTTGCGGCTCTGTCCCCCGAGGACGTGACCGCAACTGAGCTGGCCGGTGACCCGATTGTCGCGAAGCTGGTGCGCGCTCCCGGTAACGACGCGCCCATCGGTGGCCTGAAGGTGACGACCGAGTCCGCTTGGTTCGCGGCTCGCCCGTCGGGCACCGAGGACGTCTACAAGATCTACGCGGAGTCCTTCAAGGGTGCCGAGCACCTGGCCGAGGTCCAGGAGGCCGCGAAGAAGGTCGTGTCTGACGCCCTGAACGGCTGATTCTCTGACGCTGCCCGCTTGCGCGGGTTGCTGGGGGTGGCGCTCACACGTGAGCGCCACCCCCGTTGTCATATCGCGCCGACGCCATCGCTAATGGTCACGCCACGGCCCACGTGATCACAGCGGAAGCGCGACGAGGCGTGAGCGTACACGGCCTGTTATACTGGCGGGCAGGACAAGGGCTGACATGGGCCTCCCTGCACTGTGGGGAAGTGACCGCGAAACCTGACAAAACAGGGCCTCGTAATAGCTCACTCGTGAGCGGCAAGCTGAAGTCACGTCCTGCAAACCCCCTTCCCTGTGGGCTGGGGGTTTCGTGCTATCTGCTGGACTCAGTAGGCGAGCGGGGAGCATTTTCACGGCGATCACCCATAGAAATATGGGACACGGGCCGCTACCGTGAGGATAGTTCGACGCGTCGGTGAGCCGACGCCGCCCACCAACACCAGGAGCGCCCACATGAGCGAGGCACCCAGCCCCGCCGCCCGCGACGGCAGATCGCGCGAGCACGCCCCGGCCTCGTCAAGAAAACCACGCACGAATCCGCAGATCCCCTCCCTTCCCAAGGCGCGCCTGGCTTTCCTTCTCCTCGCAGGTGTCGCGCTGCTCGCGGGCCTGGACGCCTCCCTCGTGCGCCTCGGAGCGCTCGCCCCCATCGCCTCGACGAGCCTGGGGACCGTGCATGGTCTCCTCATGATCTACGGGTTCCTGGGCACCGCGATCTGCCTGGAGCGCGCGGTCGCCCTCCAGTCTGATGGTCGGCGCGCGTGGGCGTACGCCGCTCCCCTGCTGACCGGGGTCGGCGCCGTCAGCGCGGTCGTCATCTCCTTGAACGAGGGCGTGCGCGGGGCGCTCACGAGCCTGCCGATCCCGCGCTTCCTGGCCGCCCATCTGAGCGGATTTGCGCCCGAGCGGATGATGCCCGGCTTCCTCATCACGCTCGGCATGGCGGCGCTGAGCGCCATCTACTGCTACGTGTGGACGCACAGGCAGGCCACCCACGCGGTCCTCATCCAGCTGATAGGCGCGCTCATCGGGCTGGGCGGCATCCTCCTGTGGTGGCGAGGCCTCGAGACGCCGCGCGCGGTGCCGTGGTGGCTGGCCTTCCTGATCGTCACGATCGTCGGCGAGCGCGTCGAGCTCGCGCGCCTCGCCTTCGCGTCTGGCTCCACCGAGCGACGCATCACCGCCGAGAGCGCCGCCCTCATGGTGGGCCTGACGGTCGCCCTCTACTCGCCCGCGGTCGGGTATCCGCTGATCGGCCTGAGCCTCGCGCTCCTGATGGCGGACACCGCGTGGCACGACGTCGCGCGCGGCACCGTGCGCATGAGCGGCCTGCCGCGCCTGGCCGCGGTGTGCATGCTGAGCGGGTACGCGTGGGCGCTCGTGCCCGCGCTGATGTGGATCATCGCACCCCCGGCCTTCGACGGATACGGGTACGACGCCGGCGTCCACGCGATCACGATTGGCTTCGTCGTCTCCATGCTGCTGGCCCACGCGCCCGTCATCATCCCGGCGGTCGCGCGGCGCGAGGTCCCCTACCACGTCGCCATGTGGGTCCCCTTCGCGTTCCTGCAGGTTTCCCTCGCCCTGCGCCTCCTCGCGGGCGCACGCGAGGCTGCCTATCCGTGGCGCTTGGGCGGCACCCTCGGGGTCGTGGGCGTGCTTCTGTTCGTTGCCACGACGCTCACGGTGACGATTCGCCGGGCGCGCGCTGCCTCGCGCGAGAGCAGGATCATCGACGAGGTTGGCTCCCCCTCCGCTGTTCCCGTATCCTCGGGCGGAACGGGGGTCCGATGAGCAAGCCCCGGGTCCCCCGCACCGACCGCGTAACCACGGTGTGGATGTGCGTAGCGGCTGTCGCCGCTGCAGGCACCATCGTTGCCCGAGGCCGCATCCCGCAGAACCTGTGGACGATGATCCACCTGGTGACTCTGGGCGTTTTGTCGAACGGGATCTTCCAGTGGTCCTGGTACTTCACGCGCGCCCTCGCGCACCTGGCCCCAGATGATCGGCGGGCCGGGCGTGACAACACCGTGCGCATCATGGCCTTCAACCTTTCCCTGCTGCTCCTCATCGGCGGCATGTGGTCGAGTCTGTGGTACCTGACCATCACGGGCGCGACCGCGGTCGGCGTGATCGCAGCCTGGCACGGGTGGGCGCTGCTCACCGCGTCCCGCGAGCGCCTAGCGTCGCGTTTCGCGGTGATTATTCGCTACTACATTGCGGCGGCGTTTTTCCTGGTGGTTGGCGCGACGCTGGCTGGTTTCGTGACGGTGGCTATGTTTGACGCGGATGCGCCCGCGTGGCTGGCCTCGGCCCGGGATCGTCTGACGGTCGCCCACGCGCTGGCGGGTGTCGCCGGCTGGGTGGGCCTGACGATGGGCGGGACCCTGGTGACGCTCGGGCCGACGGCGATGCGCACGCGCATGGATCCGCTGGCCGTGTCTTTCGCGACGAGTGCCCTGCCCCTGTGGGTGGCCGCGCTCCTCGTCGCGGGAACGGGAGCTGTGACCGGGTGGATGCGCGTGGCCTCCGTGGGGTTGTTGGTCGTCGTGGGTGCGGCGGCGCTGGGCGTGGGCGTTCCGCTCCTTCGCGCGGCGCTGGCGAAGGGTCCGGCCGAGTACGGGGCGTGGTCCCTCATGCTGGGTGCCGCCTGGATTCTCGTCGCGGGCGCGGGGGCGTCCTTGCGCGCCTTCGAGGCCGTGGATGCGACCGGCCTGCGCGCGGCGTTCCTGCCGTGGCTGCCGGTCCTCGGCGCGGCCGGGCTGGGCCAGCTCTTCGTCGGCGCGCTCACCTACCTGATGCCCGTCGTTATCGGCGGCGGTCCGTCCGCGGTGCGCGTCGGGGTCGGCGTGCTCGAGGCCGGGGCACCCATCCGGGAGGCGGCTCGCAACGTGGCCGCAGTGTTCGCCCTCTCCGTCGCGTCACTTGGCGGCATCCCCGCCGAGCGCCTCACCGTTGCCGCGTGGGTGGTCCTGCTGGCCACCTACGTCGTCGACATCGTCCTCATGGCCCGCTGTGGCGTAGCCCAGGCGCGCGCCAAGCGCGCCGCCCAATCCCCCACCACCACGCAAGGAGGCCGCCGTGGCTGACCTGAACCTGTCCGCGTCGCCGTCGGGAGGCAAGAACCCGAAGACATCCGTCCCGAAGGCATCAGCGTCGAAGGGCGGTGCGACGGGAAACCCCAAGCTGCGCATGAGCCCGACGGGCGACCACTCGCCCGTGAGCCGCACGGCGGGCGCAATCATCGGTGTCGTCTCCGTCGTAGCGCTTGCCCTCGCTGTCTTCCTGTCCAACCCCACCGCACCCACTACGCAGGGCACGGGAACGGGGAGCGCGGCCACGGCCTCGTCCGTGACGCCGACCGGCCATACGACCCGCGTGTCGGTGGGCGTCGAGGGTATGGCCTTCACTCCCAACCACATCGAGGTGCCAGTTGGCGACCGCCTCATCGTCGACTTCACGAACTCGTGGGATCAGCGCCACGACCTGGTGTTCGAGACGGGCGTATCCTCCGGGTCGCTCGCCGCGGGCGAGACGAAGGAGCTGGATCTCGGCGTCATCGGCGGCGACGTCGAGGGCTGGTGTTCCCTGCCGGGTCACCGCGAAATGGGTATGACCCTGCACGTGCAGGCAACGGGCGCTGCAGCGGGCGTTTCTCCCTCGGGGGCCACGGCCTCGGGCGGCCACGCGGGACACGACCACGGCCAGGAGGCCGCCGTGGGACCCGCCAGCCCAACCGAGCTGACGGACTACGCGGCAACGATCACCCCGCGCGACCCGGCCTTGCCACCGGCCACGAGCGAGACCGAGCGCTACTACACGTTCACGGTCACCGAGCAGACGACCAACGTCACCGACACGCTGACCCGCCAGACGTGGACCTTCAACGGGGACGCCCCCGGACCGATCCTGCGCGGACACATCGGCGACACCTTCCACATCACGCTCGTCAACAACGGAACGATGAGCCACTCGCTGGACTTCCACGCGGGACTCGTCGCTCCCGACAACGTCATGCACTCGATCGAGCCCGGGCAGAGCCTTGAGTACACGTTCGTCGCGAAGAACGCGGGCATCTGGCTCTACCATTGCTCGACCGCGCCGATGTCGATGCACATCGCGAACGGCATGTTCGGTGCCGTCGTCATCGACCCGACCGACCTGGACACGGTCGACCGCGAGTACGTCATGATCGCCTCCGAGCTCTACCTGGGCGCAGACGGGCAGAGCGCCGACGCCTCGCTCCTGTCGGCCCTGCAGCCCAACGCAATGGCCTTCAACGGCGTGCCCTTCCAGTACAAGGCGCACCCCATCCAGATCAGGACCAACGAGCGCGTGCGCGTGTGGGTCATGGACGCGGGTCCGAACCTGGCGACCACCTTCCACGTCGTGGGCACCCAGTTCGACACCGTGTGGCGCGAGGGCGCCTACGTGATCCGCGGCGGCGGGTCGGGCGGCGGCTGGGGCCAGGTCCTCTCCCTGGGTGCCGCCGAGGGCGGGTTCGTCGAATTCACGCCGCTGGAGGTCGGCCACTACTCCTTCGTCAACCACGCACTCTCCCTGGCGGAAAAGGGCCAGACCGGCGTCTTCGAGGTGAGCGACTGAGCCTTTTCGCTCTCCCGGCCACGGCCTCGTCCACTCATCGACGAGGCCGTGGCTGCATCCCGCTCTCACGCGCGGAAGGGGGTTAGATACGCCCCATTGCGACCGGCGCTGCCGTCCTCCGACCGACGATAGAATGGTGGGATGCTGGGTACCTATCTCGACATTTTGCGTTACCGTCAGGCCTGGAAGTTTTCTGCTGCCGGGACTGATTCTGCGCCTGCCGATGTCCATGGTGGGTCTGTCGACAATCCTCATGGTGCGCGCCGAGTACGGCAACTACACGCTGGCCGGCGCTGTCTCAGCCGTCAACATCATCGTCATGGCGATCTGCGCGCCGATCCTCGCGCGTCAGGTCGACCGCCACGGGCAGTTGCGCGTCATGGGGTCCCGCGTGGGTCATCTCGGTCCTGTCCATGTCCGCACTGGTCGCGGCCGTCTTCATGCACGCCCCCGAATGGTTGCTCTTCATTCCGGCTGCCCTCGCGGGTGCCACGTGGGGTGCGCCCGGCGCTCTCGTCCGCTCGCGCTGGACCACGATCCTGCACAAGCCGGGCCAGCTGACGACCGCCTACGCCCTCGAGTCTGCGGTCGACGAGTTCGTGTACATCGTGGGTCCCGTGCTCTCCACGGTCCTCGGCACTGCCCTGCACCCCGGCACCGGCCTCGCCATCTCCATCGTCGCCCTGGCCGTGGGCGGCACGCTCTTCCTGTCGCGGCGTTCCTCCGAGCCCGCGATCATTCCCCTACGACCCGAATGCCCCGCGCGAGTCCGTCATCCGCAAGCCCGTCGTCCTCGTCATGGCAGCCACCTACATCGGCATGGGCACGACGTTCGGCGCGATGGAGGTCTCGATGGTCAGCTTCACCGAGGAGCTGGGTGTCCCCGCGCTCGGCGGCATCCTCCTGGCGCTCTTCTCGATCGGCTCGCTGTCTGCCGCGCTCGTCTACGGTGCCCGCACGTGGAGGCGCCCCACCTGGCAGCTCTTCGCAATCGGCGTCATCCTGATGGCGATCGGCATGAGTTTCTTCCCAGTGGCCTTCAACATCTGGACGATGGCCGCCGTCATCCTCATCACGGGCCTCACCTGCGCCCCCACGATGACAAACGTCAACATCATCATCCAGAAGTCCGTGTCCGCCGCGAAGCTCACGGAGGGCCTGACCTGGATGTCGACGTCGATCAACCTCGGCACTTCCCTGGGCACGGCGATCACCGGGCCCGCAATCGACTCGATCGGTGCGCGCGGCGGCCTGCTGACCATGGCCGGTGCCGGGTGGGCGATGGTCGTTCTCATGCTCATCGGCCTGCCCGCACTGCGCAAGAGCGAAGCTCAGCCGACGCCACCGCCGCTCCTCGACTGAGCGGCGTAGCGCGGCTACACACCCCCACACCGACTAGCAGCAGGAGCACCAGCCCTGAGAATCGTGCCCGGACCCCGTTTCACAAAGTGAACAACCGCGGTCACAAACACGTGACGCCGCATCATGACGTCCCCTCTGACAACTGCTTAATGACGAGACCCGCACCGCAGTGGACAGGCGCGCAACCAGCACACGACACTCGTCTTGACTATGTGGTCAGACTGTCATAGGGTACCCTGCGGCTCCGTCGCTCCGGAGCTTGCGCTTCACCGGTGCATTGGCTCTATGATTGGCCTGATGTTGTTCCGTCCCCCTCTCATCGATGACGAGTCTCCCTCGCTCGCCCTGGCACTGACCGCCAGCGCGGGCGAGTTCGCGTCCACACTGTTGGTCGGTGCCATGTCGAAAGGTTGGTTCTACCCGGGCGTCGTCGGCTTCGGGGGAATCGGCTCTCAACGCAGCGCCCGTATCCTGGGCCGCGTCCTCATGGCGCGCGGCGACGATACCCGCTCCTGGCTGCAAACCCGCCGAGGATGGCGCCAGTTCTTCAACGCGCAGGTCCCTCGTCAGCCCGTGCTCGTCACGGTCGGCAACGCGCGTCGGCTTGCTTTCGCGGATCGCGGTGGATTCGTCGACATCACGGTGCTGGGCCACGGGCTCGACCCCGGCTGGCATAACGCGACCATCCAAGTCCTGCACGCGGGCGACGTGCGCGCGCTCGGCATGTCCGAGGAGACGGCCGCCAAGCTCGCGACCACCCTGCGCACGGCGACCCCGCTGCCGGCCCCGCCCTCGGCGATGTACGAGCGCCCCCGCAAAGGTCGCATCCGCGCCGGTCGCCCCGCCTGCGTGCGCGTACGCATCGTGTCCGATGACGAGCATTTCGGCGTGGTCTCCGACATCGACGACACCGTCATGGTGTCTATGCTCCCGCGACTGGTCACAGCGGCCAGGCACGCGTTCCTGGATCGCGTTTCTTCACGCGAGGCCGTCCCCGGCATGGCGGAACTGCTGACGACGCTGACGATGTCCTCAGCTTCGTCGGAGGGGGTCCCGGAGGGCACGCACGCCCCGATCATGTACCTGTCGACCGGTGCATGGAACGTTGTGCCGACGCTTCGTTCGTTCCTGGAGCGCAGCGGGTACCCGGCGGGAGGCTTCCTCATGACGGACTTCGGCCCGTCGAACACGGGCTGGTTCCGCTCCGGCCCCGAGCACAAGCGTCGCGAACTGCGCCGCCTGGCCCGCATGTTCCCGCACGTGCGCTGGCTCTTGGTAGGCGACGACGGGCAGCGTGACCCCGAAATCTACGCCGAGTTTGCACGCGATTTTCCGCACTGCGTGGCCGGGAATCGCGATCCGTTCTCTCTCCGAGATCGAGCAGTTCATGTCGCACGGCAGCTTCGAGGCCATGGTCCCCGACGCGCTGTGGACCGTACCCGATCGCGTGCCCGTCTGGTACGGGTCGAACGGTTACGCACTGCTGGATAATATACGAGGCCGGGGCACAGCCGGTCCGCTCTCCCACCGTTGAGGGACCGGACCGTGAAACGGTCCCGTGAAACAAGCCGTGCCCGATCGCTCTGACGCATGAAGGCCGCCCCGAGGGGCGGCCTTCCGCGTTGCTCGTGCGTCCGTGCTTAGGAGCCGGACATCGGGCGGCACTTCGCGGGCTGCTCGATGGGGTCGGTCGACTTCAGGACGCGCTGAACGTCCTCGGCGCTCATCGCGTCGTCATAGAACGTGCCCAGTTCGACCGTGACGGTGGAGTCCGTCGCCTCAGTGAGGCGCACGTGGGCACCCGGGAAGAATCGGGCCACCGAGTACGCGTTGTCGACGCCGTTCACCCCGGCGGTGATGCGCACCTTGCCCGTGTATTCGATGTCGTCGTTCTTGGGTTCTTCCGTCTGGAAGCCGGCGGTTGTGAGCATGTCCGTGGCCTTGGAGGCCAGGCCCTGATGCTGAGTCGTGTTGATGACCGTGACCGACACCTGAGAGGGGGCCACCGGCTTCGAATCCGCCGTCGGGCAGGGAATATCGCCCACCTCGGCGTACTTAACCTTCACGGAGAAGCTGTTACCGAAGGGAATCGACACGATCCCCGAGAACACGAGGGCCGCTAGCGCCGCAATGACGATCATCGCGACGCTCACGATCGCGAACGTCAGATTTTGACGCTCCTGACGCTCGCGCAGGAATCGCTGACGCGGAGTGAGGGTGTGGATGGGCTCGTTCGGTGTACTCACGGTCTCAACACTATCGAATAGGGGCGGTCTGAGGCCAGACAACGCCCCGTCAGGGAGCGTTACATCTCGCCCTCGCCCACCTCCGCGATACAGTGAGGACACCCTAAGCGCAGGCTCCCGTCCTCGCCCAGAATCGCCGCGCAGCCCGCCTCGCGGACCCCCGAATGCGCGGTCAGAGCGCCCACCCGGCGTGCGGTTCGAGCGTGAGGCGGCCACGGCCTCGTCCATGCACCGACCACGAAAGAGGACCGCGATGAGCTTCCTGGACACCGACCTGCTCGCCCGCATCCACGAGCGCGCCGCCGACGCGGACGCGCACAACACCTACCCCGAGGCAGACCTCGCGGACCTGCGCGACGCCGGGATACCTCGCCGCGTTCGTCCCCGCCGAATACGGTGGCGCAGGGCCTGAGCCTGGCCGAGATCGCCGCCGAACAGACGGCGCTCGCCAAAGCTGCGCCCGGCACGGCGCTGGGCATCAACATGCACCAGATCATCGTCGGCCTGGGGACGCTACCTGGTCGCCCACGGCAACGCGCGCGGCGTGCAAATCCTGCGCGACGCGGCCGCAGGAGAGGTCTTCGGCTTCGGCATCTCCGAGCCCGGCAACGACCTCGTGCTCTTCGGCTCCACGACGCGCGCAACCGCGAACGACGCGGGCGGTTATTCCTTCGAGGGCACCAAGATCTTCACGTCCCTATCCCCCGTGTGGACGCGCCTGCTGATCTTCGGGCGGGCCGAGACCGAGGAGGGCCCCAAGTCCGTGTTCGGCATCGTCCACCGCTCTGACGAGGGCTACGCAATCAAGGACGACTGGGACACGCTGGGCATGCGCGCCACCCAGTCCATGACCACCTTCCTCCGGGGCGTCACCGTGCCCGAGGAGCGCATCCTGACGATCACGGACCCCGGGTCCCAGCGCCGACCCCGTCATTTTCGGCATCTTTCTCACACTTCGAGATCCTCCTGGCCGCCACCTACCAGGGCGTCGGCGAGCGCGCCGTCGAGGTCGCCGCCGAGCACGTGGCGACGCGCCGCTCGGTGAAGAACCAGACGACCTACTCCAACGACCCCGACATCCGCTGGCGCATCGCGGAGGCCGCTCTCATCATGAACGCGGTCGGCCCGCAGATCCGCGAGCTTGCCCGCGACATCGACGCAGGCGTGGACCGCGGTCGCTCCTGGATGCCCCAGCTGTCTGCCGCGAAGAACGCAGCCGCCGAAGCCACGCTGCACGCCGTCGAGCAGGCGATGCGCGCGTGCGGCGGCAGCGCCTACTACAACACGCACGAGCTCTCGCGCCTGTACCGCGACGCGCTCGCCGGCCTCTTCCAGCCCTCCGATCAGGAGTCCCTGCACGCCGCGTGGGCGAACCTGATCCTGGGACCCATCGAGAAGGCTCAATAGCCTCCCAGGTACGAGGCCGGGGTCCGTGCGTAGCCCTCGGGTGCCCTCCGGGGACGCCCACTGAGGAACCATCGAAGCACACCCGAGCCGGCGAGCGTGCGCCGGTCTCATCCTGCGTGAGAGACAAGCGGGACCCCCGAGAAATCCTCGGGGGTCCGTCTCTGCGAGCGCGTCAGGCTACTGATTCCATGCGAAATTCGCGGGGGTGATTTCACCGTTCGTGCCGGTCATCCAGCCGGCGCGGGCCAAGGCGAAGGACTTGCCGGACCTCGTGTTCCAGCAGGTCACGCCGTCGGACGTGGAGCGGCACGCGTAATCGCCCTTCGCGGCGGCCACGCCGTGCGCGACGGTCTCGCCGCCCGACGGCATAGAGGACTCGCACGACTGGGTCGCGGAGTCCTTCGTGGCCTTCAGGACGCCGACTTTACCGCCGGAGCAGGAGGCGTAGCCTTCCTCGGCCCAGTTGCTCTCCGCAATACCGCAGGTCACGCCGTCATCGGCGAAGGAGCAGGTGATGTTGCGCGAAGGCATCGTGAAACTATCGACTTTCACGGCTCCCGCGGGTGCCGGGTACTTCACAGCCTCGGTCGTGGTAGCACTCGCCGATGGCTTCGGACTCTCCGAGGGGGACGCCGACGACATCGGAGACAAACCGCCCGTGGGTCCCTCGTATCCGCGAGTGAACACGAAGATGACGATGCCCAGGAGGATCGCCGCGACGATACCCAGGCTGACGAGCACGATCGTCATCATCGGGAACGAACGACGCCCGCTCGATGCCGTCGCGGCCGCGGGCTGCGCCTGCGCAGGCTGCCGGGCGGCGGGTGTGGGCGTGTAGGCCCGCGGCAGCTGCGCGGTGGATTCCGTACTCGACGAGGCCGTGGCGGAGGACGCGGTCGCCGGGTAGGTCGAACTGGTCACGGGAGAGGGGTACACCGCCGTCGCCTCGGGATCCTGCGAGGCCTTGCTGCCCATGATCGACTGGCGTTGCACCTGAGCGACGACCTGTTCACGCTTGTCCACCTGCGGGACCGGCGAGTTCTTGCCCGCCACCGCGCTGTAGGGGGTCGTGCGCTCAATCTGGGAGTAGGAGTCCACGCCGCCCTGACCCAGCACGTACATGCCGGACTCGGAGGTGCGGATCGTTGACCCCGCGACGGCACCGGATACGTCACCGCGCATGACCAGGCAGCCGTTGGCGTCAATGTAGCCGTCGTAGTCATCGCGCGCCTCGAGCGCCGCGTTGACCTGCGGGTCGTTGAACTGGTGCAGCCATTCCAGCAGTCCCGCGGTAGGCATGGGGATGCGCGGCGACTAGCGGACGCAGCTCAGGGATAGCGATACGCCAGCTGCCGCAGCGACTCGGCATCGGTCGACGGGTCCTGGGCTGCCGCCGCAGGATTCTCGAAATGCAGTTCTTCTGCCATCGGTGCTCCAGACTTCATCGGTCACGCGGTCGTTACACAATACCGCGCACACGCGCCATAGGTGAAAACCTTGCGATATTTTCTGACCACGGTACTTCCCTGTCATTTGACAAAACACCTACAAGTCGCATCGTAAGACGAATGTGTCAAAATTGAGCGCCGTAATATCGGCAGCGAGTGCGCGCACCTGGTCATCCCATCCAGCACGCGAGGCCTCAAAACCTTCCGGTGTGCCAAATTCTCGCGCTTGCTGTAGGGCAAAGGACTCGACACCCATCGCGCGAGCCTTCTTCGCAACCTCCAGGCCGTCGCTGGGACCGTCCGGGTAGACGGTCAGGCGAACCTCGTGGTCCACCTCGGGGTGCGCCAGGACGATGCCCAGCGACTCCCACGCGCGCTCCCCGGCACCCGCCCGACCGGCCACGGCCTCGTAGTTGCCGAGGGTCGCCTTCACGTCGATGCCCACCCAATCGACGAGGCCCGCGCCCAGCAGGTCCGCCAGGCGACGCGGGTAGGGACCCGCGGTGTGCAGGCCAACGCCGAAGCCGAGCTCGCGCACGCGAGCCATCCCCGCGCCGAGCGCGACCTGGCGGGTCGCCTCGCCTCCAGAGAACACGACGCCGTCCAGGAGGCCGCGCCTGCGCGCCAGCAGATCCTCGAGCTTGCTCCACGCGACCACGCCCGGGATGCGCGGGTCGATGATCGCGCTGTTGTGGCAGTACGGGCATGCCCACGGGCACCCCTGCAGGAACAGGGACGCCGCGAACTTGCCGGGCCAGTCCACGCTCGACATGGGGACGAGGCCCGCGATCTGCAGGTCGTCCGGCGTCCACTCGCGCGATGCCCGCCCCCCGACGAGGCCGGGGCCGCTCAGGCTCAGCACGCCCTTCCGGGCGTTCCCCGGCCTCGTCATTCAGGGACGGACTCACGTCAGCGGCTCCCCGCGGGAGGGAAGGCGCTGACAAGCTCGCCGTGCGCGTCCGCGGCGTCCTCGGAGAACATCTGGCGCTCGTTGTATTCGCCCTTCTTGCCGATGTTGAAGGACTGGACCGGGCGGAAGTAGCCCATGACGCGCGTCCACACTTCGCAGGCCTGCGGCTCGGCGTGGGGGCGGGCGGCCGCGCACTTCTCGCACGTGAAGTGCTCACCAGCCAGGTAGCCGTGGACCGGGCAGATGGAGAAGGTCGGCGTGATCGTGATGTAGGGGACCTTGAAGGCGGTCAGCGAGCGGCGCACCATCTCCTTGCAGGCCTGCCCCGACGAGAGGCGCTCACCCATGTACAGGTGCAGGACCGTGCCGCCCGTGTACTTGCCCTGCAGGACCTCCTGATCCTCGAGGGCCTGGAACGGGTCGTCCGTGTAGGCCACCGGCAGCTGCGAGGAGTTCGTGTAGTAGGGCTGGTCGGGCGTGCCCGCCTGGATGATGTCGGCAAAAGCGCTTGCGATCCTCCTTCGCGAAAGCGGTAGGTCGTGCCCTCCGCGGGGGTCGCCTCCAGGTTGTACATGTGACCGGTGGCCTCCTGGAGCTGGACCATGCGCTCGCGCACGTGATCCAGGATCCGCACGCACATGTCGAAGCCGCGCGGGTCCGTCAGGTCGTAGGCGTCGTCGCTGAAGTTACGCACCATCTCGTTCATGCCGTTGACGCCAATCGTCGAGAAGTGGTTATCGAGCGTGCCCAGGTAGCGACGCGAGTAGGGGAAGAGGCCGTGGTCCATGTGGTACTGGATGGTCTCGCGCTTGATTTCGAGGGACTTCGAGGCCAGGTCGATGAGTTCGTCCATGCGCGCGATGAGGCCCTCCTCGTCCCCCTTGTACAGGTAGCCAAGGCGCGCCATGTTGAGCGTGACCACGCCGATCGAGCCGGTCAGCTCGGCCGAGCCGAAGAGGCCGTTGCCGCGCCTGAGGAGCTCACGCAGGTCCAGCTGGAGGCGGCAGCACATGGAGCGGATCATGTGCGGGTCCAGGTCAGAGTTGATGAAGTTCTGGAAGTAGGGCAGGCCGTACTTCGCGGTCATATCGAAGAGGGCATCGACGTTCTCGCCCTCCCAGTCGAAGTCGGGCGTGATGTTGTAGGTCGGGATCGGGAACGTGAAGACGCGACCGTCCGCATCGCCGCCCGTCATGACCTCGATGAACGCGCGGTTGATGAGGTTCATTTCCCGCTGCAGCTCGCCGTAGGTGAAGTCGACGACCTCGTCGCCGATGAGGGGGTGCTCGTCGGCCAGGTCGTCCGGGCACGTCCAGTCGAAGGTCAGGTTCGTGAAAGGGGCACTGGCTGCCCCAGCGCGAGGGCACGTTCAGGTTGTAGATGAGTTCCTGCATGCACTGAACGATCTCGTCGTACTCCATGTTGTCCAGGCGCACGAAGGGGGCCATGTAGGTGTCGAAGGAGGAGAACGCCTGGGCACCCGCCCACTCATTCTGGAGGGTTCCGAGGAAGTTGACGATCTGCCCGCAGGCCGAGGAGAAGTGGCGCGGTGGGGCCGAGGCAATTGCGCCGCCCACTCCGTTGAAGCCCTCCTGGATGAGGCGCTTGAGGGACCAGCCGGCGCAGTATCCGGCGAACATGTCGAGGTCGTGGATGTGGTAATCGCCCTCGCGGTGCGGCGCGCCGATCTCAGGCGTGTAGACGTGCTCAAGCCAGTAGTTGGCGACGATCTTGCCCGCCGAATTCAGGATCAGGCCGCCCAGCGAATACCCCTGGTTTGCGTTGGCGTTGACTCGCCAATCGGAGCGGTCGAGGTATTCCTCCACGGTTGCAATAGCGTCGACGTCGTAGCGGGGTGCTGTCGTCATTGTCCTGATCCTTTCTTCGTTCCCGTGTGTGCCTGGGGTGTGCTGCGAGCACTTTGCTGTGCTGCGGGAGTGTGGGTGCGGCGATGTGTGGGGTTGTGTGGCTGTGCGGTTGTGCGTAGGCGGGCGCCTCTGGTTTGGTCCTGCCGTCGCTTCGGTGGGCGGTCAGCCAGTACTACTGTTCGGACGCGTGATCAACACGTCGTGAACACTCCACCCTCGTGGGGCGAGGCCGTGGCACTGTGGGTGGTGGTGGTTTCCTCCGCCCGGCGTGAGCCTCCCCTAGATCTAGGGGTACGTGATCACGAATCGCTAGATCTAGTGTTTGAACCGAACGGTAACCACAATATCTAGTGTCACTCGTGTGTCAGAAATGAGGCACGCGGGAGGCGTAGTTCCCCTGGTCACGACGCTGATCCGCAATGACTTTTCGAGGACCAACGTCCCATCGCGCCGCGCTCTCCCCGCCGACACGGGCTGACTCACATAGCGAGGCCGCGACCGGAAAACCCGGCCACGGCCTCGTCGATAAAGCGGACCTACTCAGACCAAGAAGGGCAGTTTCTTCACCAGGCCCAAGCCCTTCCACCACGTGCCCAGGCCGATTGTGTCGCCCGCGTTGGTCAGGGGGGACGAGGATGAGGACGAGCGCGTACACCAGGTGCTCGTTGACGACCGGGTTGAGGGAACCCCACACCCACGGCGCGACGGCCGCGTACATGAAGCCCAGCATGACGACGCCCGCGAGCGCCGCCAGGCGCGTCCCGATACCGAGCACCATCGCCACCCCGATGCCGAGCAGGCCCAGCATGAACACCCAGTCGGTCGCAGGTACGGCGAGGGACTCGAAGAAGGAAGCCAGGGGCTTGCCGGTGGTGGCTCCCGTCAGGTAGCTCTGCGCGGGCGTTCCGCCGTTGATCCCACGCGCGCGACGGACCCGTGGAATAGTGCAGGCCGAAAGGTCTTGTCCAGGAAGGACCACAGGAACACGAAAGCCGACCGCGAGGCGCAGCAGGCCAAGGATGAGGCGCGCCGACGTGGACGTAACGACAGTGGAGGCGGGGGCCATGGCGATTCTTTCACGAGGCGACAACGGACTCCACCATTATCCCAGGAGCACGGCCACGGCGGCGTCCGGACATGCAGACAGTCCACCCGCGAGCAGCCCGACTACGGTGCCTGGGGGCGGCGGCAGGGCCTGGCCGGACATGCAGACAGTCCACCCGCGAGCAGCCCAACTAGGGTGCCTGGGGGCTGCGGCAGGGCCTGGCCGGACATGCAGACAGTCCACCCGCGAGCAGCCCGACTACGGTGCCTGGGGGCGGCGGCAGGGCCTGGCCGGGCTTCGAGATCGACCACTCCGAGCCTGCAGGCTCGCGTGTGGCGATCTCGCGGGCGGGCCGCCGCCCCCAGGCACCACACGCAGACAAGCGAGAAAACGCGGACCCCGGGCTGACCGCAGACAGCAGCGATTATTCGCCTGCGAGGCGGTCGACCTCGTGGATGATGAGGCCGCAGATCGCGCTAACCCACGCGATAGCGGCGACGCCGAGGACGCGCGAGCGCCAGGGGCGGATTTCCAGGAAGTACTCGAAGCCGTAGCCGGATCCGGGTGCAGCGGCGGACATGCTGAACCCCCACATGGCGGCAATGGTCGCGACGATGGCGATGACGATGAGCGCCAGGCACACCCAGACCATGATGCGCTGAACTTTGATGCCGTGCCGGGGTCGCCGCTCGATGGGTGAGAGGGCGAGTGCCCACGCGCCGGCGATGAGCGCGGCGGTGATGGCGTCGGAGGGGCGGTGCCAGCCTTCCATCATGACGGATACGCTCATGAGGGAGGTCCATGCCCATCCGATCCATGCGGAGGGGCCGCGGAACCATTGGGGGGCGACGACGATGAGGGCGAGGGAGAGGGTGACGGCGACGGTCGCGTGGCCGGATGGCAGGGAGTTGACGACGCCGGTGGTCACGCCGAGGCTGGGCCGGGTGAGGACGTAGTCCTTGAGAATTTGGGTGGTGACGTTGGCTCCGACAACCGCGCCGAGGGCTCGCCCCGCCAGGGTGGGCTCGACGCCTGGCGGCCGCGACGATGGCGACGAGGACACCGATGCCGACCCAGGACAGGCACGGACACAAGGCCAGTGATGAGGGTGGAGAATTCCCGCATACTGTCTGGCTGAGCGCATCGTCCCTTCCATGAGGATCGTATCGATCACCTGTCCGTACGAGGTGCTCAGCACGCCATAGCTAATGAATGCGGTAAGCGAGAGACAGGCGGTCACTCCGGCGATACGTCGAGCCAGTTTGTGCCGGTACCATCTGTCGGCGCTGAGGGGACGAGGCGTGGGTTCGGTCCCGTTGTCGTCCGCGCTCGCGCTGCGGCTGGTTGTGGTGCGTGCGCGGGCGGGGCGTTCCTTGGTGGAGACGCTGGATGAGGCGGATGTGCGAGTCTTGCTTTCCCGCTGTTTTCTTGCGTTTTGTCGCGCTCTTCTGGGGGTCTTTGTCGTTGCCGGATGTGCGCGAACCAGAGCGGGTGCGGGGCTGAACGGGGCGTGATCCTCGGGTGTAGGACTCGTCGACGGTAGGGTCGGAGGGCAGGGCAGAATTAGGGTCGTCCATCCTGTCCTCCGTTCGCGTTAGTGCGATCATTCAGGTACACACTGTAGTGGAGTGTGGCGCAAAATCGCGGATTGGTGGTGGGTCACATGCGGGTTGGAGACATGTTTCAAAGCTGGGATCAGGGACGATGGGGCCTGACCTGTTGCCCCACCACAACCTCGTCACAAGCATTTTCGTGGTTCTGGGCTGCGCTCACAGCGCACGGAGGTGGGCGCGCGCGTGACGGGGGCCTCGGTTAGAGTGGGTGTGTCCGATTCTGCACGTTTACGTCGGGAGTTGTCAGTGGCCACTTCTTCACCTGTGAGCACCGATCGCATTCGAGATCTGTTGCGGTCTCGTGACGTGCGTTTCGGCGATTACAACGAGGGTGAGTTGGCGTATCTGACGCCGAACGCCGCGTTTTTCTGGAACGCGACGAATCCTCAGATCCTGCAGCTGCGCGCACAGTGGCGGGGCATCGCCCGCACGCCGGAGCAGTTCGGGGAGCTGGCCCGCGAGGTTGCGACCTGCAATTCGACGCGCACGGGTCCGAAGGCGTACGTGGCTCCGCTCGAAGATGGCACGCAGTACGGCCTGATCGCAGAGTGCAACATCGTTGTGCTGTCCGGATTGACGCAGGCGCAGCTGGATCATTTCTTTGAAACGTCTATGTCGATGATCATGGGTTTCTTCGCGGATCTTGAGGTGACGCTGCCTGGGTTCGTGGATTGGGTCAGCGAGAGCGCGGAGGCGCAGCGATGAACGTTCCTTTTGTGGTTCCTGAGGACGATACGACGCCCTACCCGGCTGACTTTGAGCGTGTGGTGGCGTGTGTTCGCGAGATGGGCTACGCCTTGGACATCATTGAGGAGGGGCGCGCTGGCGGCGCGATCTTCGACCGCGTTCCTTTCCTGGTGTCGTTTGATGCGGCGGGGCGTTTCCTGTCGATTCGTGCCCTGTGGGAGCCGGACATTCCGGCGGAGACCGGCGAGCAGGCAATGTTCGCGACGGCCGATAACTGGAATCGTGAGAAGTACTTCCCGACGGTCTACACGGCGACGACTCCCGAGGGGAAGCTGGGCGTGTACGCGGATTTCGTGGTGGACACGAAGCCAGGCCTGTCGAACAATCAGTTGCGCGACGCGATTGCGTCGGGTATTTCGACGGGCATCGCGGCGATGGAGTACGTGAAGGAGTCGGCCTCCGAGGCCCTGGGGTGGGTGAACTCGGACTCGGATGAGCGCTGACCGCTCGTCGTCCTTCTCGCACGAGGCCGGGGCGGGTTCACGCGAGCACGCGCGGTTAGCCCCGGGCATGGGGTCGTCGGCGTCGCCTCGGGGTGAGGCGGGCGATCAGGCGCGACCGAGCACCACTGGTGCACCTGCTCTCCCTCCTTCTCCCTCCCCCGCTGACCTGCTGGCGGTGTTGGAGCGCTTTGAGCGCCGGGGATGACCGACTGCTCGGCCACGTGACGCTGGCCGGGGCGTTCGGGGCGGATCGCGCAGTGGCCGCAGTGGGTCTCACCCGCGGTCGTGGACGCGTGGGCGCGCCAGGGCGTGGAGCGCCCGTGGATTCATCAGCGCGAGGCCATGGATGCCCTGCGCGAGGGCCGCGACGTCGTGCTTGCGACGGGCACGGGGTCCGGCAAGTCTCTGGCCGCGTGGACACCGATCCTCTCCGAGCTGGTGGAGGCCGAGGATTCGTCGCGTATTTCCGCGATCCACCGCCGCCCGACGGCCCTGTACCTGGCTCCGACGAAAGGCTCTGGCGGCGGATCAGCTGGCCTCACTCATGGCGCTGCTCGGCCAGAACGACGCACCGACCGACGCACTGGGAGAGCGGACCCGGAAGGAGGCCACCGCCTCGTCGATGAGAGGCTGCGCCGCGTGCGCGCGACGACCGTGGATGGGGACACGCCGCGCGAGGCGAAGGAGTGGGCGCGGGCGAGCGCTGACCTGATCCTGTCGAACCCGGATTTCCTGCACTACGTGATGCTGCCGTCGCACCAGCGCTGGTCGCGCTTTTTGGCGTCGCTGCGCCTCATCGTCATCGACGAGGCGCACCATTGGCGCGGCGTGACCGGCTCGCATATCGCGCTGGTCGTGCGCCGTCTGCTGCGCGTCGCTCACCACTTGGGCGCGGATCCGCGCGTGGTCATGCTCAGCGCGACGGTGCGCGACGCGGCGTCGGTGGGGCGCGCGCTGACGGGGCGCGACGCTGTTGCGATCACCGAGGACGGCTCACCGGCGGGTGCGCACGAGCTGGTCCTGTGGCAGGGCGCGATCATGGCCGACGAGTCCGAGGTCGACATTTCCTCGTTCCTGGCAGCCCTCGACGCGCCGCCGGGCACGGCCACGCTCAAGGTCCCGGTCGTGCGGCGCAGCGCCGAGGGTCGAGGCCGCCAACCTGGCCGCCGCCTTCGTCGAGGAGGGTGCGCGTCTGCTCGCTTTCGTGCGCTCACGCGCGGGGGCCGAGGCCGTGGCCGCTCAGGTGCGCGACCGCCTCTCGGCGCGTGGTTCGGCGAACGCGGGACGGGTGGGCGCGTATCGCGGCGGCTACCTGCCCGAGGAGCGTCGCGCGCTCGAGGAGGCGATCCGCACGGGAGAAGTGCGGGCGCTCGCCACGACGTCGGCGCTCGAGATGGGCCTGGACATCTCTGGGCTGGACGCGACGATCACGGTCGGCTGGCCGGGCACGCGCGCGTCCCTGCGCCAGCAGATCGGGCGCGCGGGTCGCGCGGGCGCTCCGGGCACCTCCGTTCTCATCGCCTCTGACAACCCGCTGGATGCGTACCTGGTGCGCCACCCGGAACATATCCTCGGCGAGGTCGAGGCCTCCGTCATCGACCCATCTAATCCGTGGGTGCTGGCCCCGCACGTCGCCGCCGCAGCCGCCGAAATACCGATCACGCCGTCCGATATCACCTACTTTGGCCCGGAACTGCGCGGCGTCGCCCTGCGACTCGTCGCCGACGGCTACCTCAAGCGCAGGCCCGCCGGATTCTTCTGGGACGCCACCCGGCCCGAGCGCCCCAGCGACCTCACCGACCTGCGCGGCGCCGCCGGGAGACGTCCAGATCGTCGACGCCGCCACCGGCACCGTCATCGGCACCATCGACCAGGCTTCCGCCGACGCCCATGTCTTCCCCGGCGCCATCTACATCCACCAGGGGCGCACCTTCCACGTCCTCTCTCTCAACTCCCTCACCACGCCCACCGCACCCGCCTCCCAGGGGTGGCCGCGCGCACTCCTGCCCGAGGCCGGGGGCGGCACCCGGGGAAGCGGCCACCCGGGGAGCAGGGAGCGGGAGGAGGCCCAGGCCTCGTCGATCATCATCCCGCCCGCGCGGGTCGATGACGCGCGCGTCGCCCTGGTCGAGGAGTGCGCACTCCCCTGCGCACGCGCTCGGCGACCCACACGAGCGTCGAGGTGTGCGCCATCGAGGAGACATACGTGTGCGGGGATGGCACGGTCACCTGGCATCACGGGCCGACGAACGTGTCGACGCGAGTCACCGACTACGATCTGCTGCGCCTGCCCGGACTCGAGTTCATCCGCAACATCGAGCTGTTCCTCCCCACCCACACGCTGCCCACGAAGTCCACGTGGTTCACCCTGACCCCCACGGCGCTGGCCGCGATGGGGATCGAGGCCGCGGACCTGGCGGGCACCCTGCACGCGACCGAGCACGCGATGATCGGCATCCTGCCCCTCGTCGCGACCTGCGACCGCTGGGACCTGGGCGGCCTGTCCACCGAGCTGCACGACGACACGGGCGCGCCCACCGTGTTCATTCACGACGCGTTCCGGGGCGGTGCCGGGCACGCGCTTACCGGCTTTCACAGCGCGCGGTCGTGGGTGGCCGCCACGCTCGAGGCCGTCTCCTCCTGCGACTGCGAGTCCGGGTGCCCGCGCTGCATCCAGTCCCCCAAGTGCGGCAACGGCAACGAACCCCTGTCCAAGCAGGGCGCGATCACGCTGCTCACCTACCTACAGGACCGTGCCCCCGGCGCGTAGGGACAGCCCTGAATGCCGTTCAGGCACCTGTCAGCCAGCGCCCCGTGCCACCGGCGCGTAGGGACAGCCCAAGGTCATTTCAGTTCCCTCCAGTTACTTGAGGCCGTGCCCCCGGCGCGTAGGGACAGCCCTCTCCAACAGACGCATGCAATTCCCCCAGGCCAGTGTGAGTTGCTCTCACAAACGTTGCAATTCCGACGATCTGACTTCAATGTTTGCAAGAGATGCATAGAAATTACATGCGACTTTGTTGGGGAACCACGCCCACGATGCCTGGGTTATCTAGATTCACCTCATACGACAGTGCATTCACCAGAGCCCCGCGCGCGCTGATCGGAGGACTCCTCTCATCCGCACGCTAACCCGCTATTCCGAAGCTGGGTCCCTTCATCCGCACGCTAACCCGCTATTCCGAAGCTGGGCAGCCACGCCCACGTACGGGACAGGCGGCCCACATGCGGAACAGGGGGTTCACATGCGGGACGCGTTGGAGTCCAAGTCGTTGTCGCACGCAGCCAATCCGTCACGAACCATGGGACAGCCACACACCCACGATGCTTCAGTATTCACATAATCGAGGCACACACGACCGACTAAAATAGTGAATTTCCCGCGCTGCAAAGCCGAAAAGTCACCGCAAAACCAACACGATTTGTCCTTTAACCCTTGTCTTTTAACCCTATAACCCCGGGTTAACAGGCTGCACGATCATGTTCCGGTGGAGGAGCGCTTGTCTTTTAACCTTATAACCCCAGAGCGCCGTCGCGCTGCCGGGTTAACAGGCTGCACGTACTCGAAGGGGCCGACCTTACGGTCGGCCCCTTCGAGCATCCCATCAACACAGTGCAAGTCTCCCGATGCGCTCCCTTTCCCGGATCGCCTCTGTCAGCGATTCCTTTAGCTTGATGACTCCTAATGTAGAGTCCCCACCTGTGGGAAGCATTGAACGCACCTGATAGTTTCCTGAGAGTTTTTCACTGTTCCTGACCGGCGCGTGCTTTCGCGCGAATCTCGACAGACACTCCCATGACGCTGACGAACTCGCTCACAATCACCCGGCAGTCACTGTCAAGCACTTCGCACGACTCAACACCGACCCGGTTGGCGGCGGCGACGGACGCAGCCGCGTCGCAGGGTGCTGCCCCGACGTCCTCCCAGGGGGAGGTCGCGGAACGCTCGGCCCCCGCGAGCGCCGCTAGGTCTGCGACGGCTTGCAGCCGCACGGCAGCGGTGCGCGCGGCACCGACTCCCGCGAGGAGGAGAGCGAGGGTGATCGCCAGGGCGATGAGTCCGAGGCTGTTGACTGTCCCGGACCCCTCGTCACCGAGGCGGTCGGGCGGCGCGTCGAGTGGGCGGGTCACGGCAGGTCCCCCTCGTCGATGGTGGTGACCGTGCAGTGTGCCTGGCCCCCGATCCATCCGGCGGCACCGCGATACGGGGCGCTGCCGGTGACGGTCACACGGCCATTCCCGCGCTCGACTGTGTAGGAGCCGCCCGGATACGAGGCCGTGGCCGCGTCCTGTGCGTTGTCTTCCCCAATGGAGGCGGCGCGAGCGCCCTCGCGGACGGCCTGGCACAGGGAGGAGCCGGTCAGGCCTGCCTGCGCGGTCGCGGCGATCACGCCGATAACGAGGGTGACGGCGGCGAAGCACACGGCGTGTTCGACGGTGACATATCCTGCGTCGTCGCGTCTCATCGGGTGTTGAGCGCCTCCTGGATGACGGATTCGAGGGCTGCGCGCACCGCGTCCGATTTGAGGATCACGATGAGCAGTCCTGCGAATCCCAGCGGCGGCGATGGTGCCGATCGCGTATTCGACGGTGGTGGCACCCTCCTCGGGGTCGCGCGTGCCGCGAGCCGAGGTGTCGTCGCGCGACCCTTGGAGGCGTTGGGCGGCATCGCGCAGGGTGCCCATCGCGGCGAGCTGCGCCCGTGTAGCGGCGTTGTCGATGCGTTCAATAATCGTCATTGATCTGTCCTTTCAACGTGCGCGCGGGTGCGCGCAGGGCCAGTGTGCGCGGCTGTGTCTGCCGCATTCCAGCGGGGAACTTGCCCCTGTGGATAGCGCTGCGACACGAGAGGGGGCTGTGGATAAGGCTCGTCTCAGCGCATCCCTGTGGATGGGGGTTGCCGTTGAGATCAGGGGAGGGACCGCTACATCTGCTACATCTGCCGGTGAGGCGCGACACCGAGCCCTGCCGATGCGGCGCTGCCCGCTCGGGCGAACGGGCCTAGGCCTCGGGCCTCGACCCGAGGACGATGCGACGCTGCCCCGCAGAATCGGGCCACGGGCACTGCACCCCGCGCCTGCAAGGAGTTCGTCCTCCCCTACCCTCCGATGCCGGTCATGAGGTGGGCGAGGAGGGGCGCGATGCCGAGGAGGAGGAACGCGGGCAGGAAGAACGCTCCGAGGGGGCCGACGAGGCGCACGGAGAGTTCTTCGGCTTTCGTGCGCGCGTCGATGAGTCGCGTGCGTCGTTCCCAGGTGGCGCAGCGTGCGAGCATTCCATCGGGCGCGGTGCCGGCGGTCCACGAGGCCTCGAGCGCATCGCGCAGGGGCGCGGCCCAGGTGGGTGTGTCCTCCCAGGCCTCCTCCCAGGTGGCCCCCAGGCGCAGGGCGGCGGCGGTCCACGACAGGGCTTCGTGCGCGCAGGCGTGGGCGAGTGCGTCAAGGGCGCGCGGGATTGAAGCGCCGCAGGCCAGGGCCGAGGCGACCAGGTCGCACGCGAGTGCCGCGTCGCTTCCCGGGCTGTCGGCCCGAATGGGTGGACCCGCGCGACCACCACCCGCGCGACCACCACCCGCGCCCCCACGCCCGCATCCGCGCTCCGACAGCGGGCGACGATCCGCCTGCACGAGGCGATGCCCGCTCCCCACGCCGCCAGCCCACTGACGGCGCAGGCGCTCCCAGGCCCGCCGCCCGTGTAGAAGGACCAGGGGGAGGCCCCGAGCGCCAGCGCGGCCACAACCCCCACGAGGGGCAGCGCGGCGAGCACGCGAGCGGACATGAGCGGCCCCGCTGATGCGACGCGCCGCGCCTCCTCGACGGCCTGCGCGTCATCGATGGCATCCCCGATCGCGTCGAGGACGTCGGCCAGGGGCGCGCCGAGGCCGTGGCTGAATCGACAGGCCACGATCACCGAGGCGGCACTGGACCGGGCGGCTGCCGCCTCCGAGTGGTGCCCGCCCGTCAGGAGGGCACGCCACCTGCTCGGTTCGCGCGCCCACTGGTCGAGGACGGGCGGGTAGACGTCGTCGATGCTGCCCGTGCTTTCCCACGCCGATGCGCGCCAGAGCCTGTCCCCACGCGGACGAGGCCGGGGCTCCCGCGCGGAGACGCGTCGCGACTTCTGCGACGAGGAGGGCGATCTCGCGAGGAGAGGGCGTCCCCCGTGCGCGACCGCGGTGGTGTGCGGAGGCATTCCGGAAGACGTGGAGACCAGCGCGCAGGCGAGCAATCACAGACGGAGGCGAGGTACCGCCGCGTCTGATTGCAGGGGAAGGCCCGGACCACGCCCGCACGACCCGTCGCTCGCGGCGTGCCCGCAGGAGGCGGGCGACGCAGCACGCCAGCAGCCGCAGCGCGCACGCTCCGAGCGCGGCACCCACCAACGCAACGATCAGCAGCCAGGCTCCCCCGTCGGCGGCAACGTCAACAGGAACGAGGCCGTCCCCAGCCCTCGGGAAACCATCCGACGCTACGCTGCAACCACGGATGCTGGCGGTTCCCGCCAGTGCACGCGCAACCCACCTCATATCCCAGCCCTCCCGGCCAGAGTGGCCCAGGCCTCGTGCTCGGTGACGCGCCCATCGACGCTGACGCTGAGTGCGGGCACGCACTGGAGGGCGGAGGATGTACGCGTGAGGACGCCGACCTCGGCGACCCAGCGGTGAGCGGAGGTGGAGCGGCGCATGTGGAGGACGGCGTCGAGGGCGCTGGAGGCTTGGGCACAGACAGCGCTTTCGCTCATGCCCGCGAGCGCGCCGAGCGCCGCGAGCCGCGCGGGCACGTCACGCGCGCTGTTGGCGTGCAGGGTCGCCCAGCCGCCGTCGTGTCCGGTGTTGAGGGCGGTGAGGACGTCGCGCACTTCGGGGCCTCGGCATTCCCCGAGGACGAGCCGGTCGGGCCGCATGCGCATGGCGGCGCGCACGAGGTCGGGCAGGGTGACGGCACCTCGCCCTTCGACGTTGGGGGCCCGTTCGACGAGATGGACGCAGTGCGGGTGGGCGGGCGCGATTTCGGGGACTTTCTTCGATGCAGACAATACGCTCACCCGCAGGAACAAGTGCGAGTGCGGCGCTTAGGAGGGTCGTTTTACCGCTGCCGGTGGCCCCGGAGATGAGGACGTTCGTGCGCTCGGCGACGAGCGCGCGAACGAGGGGACCTACGGGTGGGGTCAGCGTCCCGCACGCTTCAAGGTCACCGATTCCGAGGCGGCGAGTGCCGAGCACGCGCAGCGAGATGAGAGTGCCCGAGCCGGACACGGGCGCGAGCACCGCGTGCAGGCGCACTCCCCCGGGTAACGTCCCGTCGGCGATGGGACTCGCGTCGTCCAGACGCACCCCGCACGCGCTCGCCATGCGGATTGCGGCGCGGCGCGCGTCCGCCTCGTCGGGGATGCCGACGTCGGCGCGCACCAGTCCACCGCCTCGATCCACCCAGGCTTGTCCTCCGTTGATGAGGACATCGGTGACGCCGGGCGCGTCCACGACCGAGGCCAGGGCGGGATTCATGCCGCGCTGGCGAGCGCGCAGTTCGTCGAGGATCGAGGCCGCCTCTGCGGCACCGCAACCCGGGCGAGCGGCGCGTGAGACGGCGCGGGCGGGTGGATCGCCTCGCGCGAGGAGTCGCAGGGGGATGGTCATGTCAGGCCTCCAGGAGGAGGGAGTCGTCCCGCTCGTCCGCCCTCTCCCGGGAGAGGGATGCGGACAGGTCTAGCGCGTCGAGCCACTCGGGTGCGCCCCGGGACGAGCATCCCTGGGAGCGATCACTCGGGGACCGACCACTCTGCGATCCGCACGCCTCCAGGGCCCGGCGCAGTGCCCGCAGGTGGCGACCGCGGCGAGTGGGGGCACGCAGGATCGATCCGGGCGCACACTCGACGAGGCCGGGGCTGCGTTCCGCTCGTTCCCCGACCACGAGAGTGAGCGCGGGGGCGGGCGGAGGAGCGACCGCCAGGCACGCGGCCATTGCGGCGGCTCCCTCGAGGTTCCCGTGGGTGAGGAGGATGATCGCGTCGGCGCGGATAACCTCGGCGAGGCGAGCAGAGCGGCGATCCCAGCGCCCTGCGTCGACGATGAGGGGTGCCCCGATGGAACGGCACGCGGCGGCCACGCGCGGATCGTCGGCGCTCGCTCCCCCACGCTCGTCGCCGACGAGGGCGGGCACCCCGTCGATGATGGGCAGATGGTCTGACAGGGCGGGCAGGTAGGAATCCTCGCAGGCCTCCAGGTCCGCCCACCTGACGCCCGGCAGGTCATGGTCGCGGGCTCGCGCAACGCCGGGCACCGACCCGGAGGCGTCGACAATGATCGGGCAGGGAGTCCGCACTCTCTCACCGCAGTGATCGGCCTCGTTCCCCCGCCCCAGCCACGGCCTCGTCCCGAAGCGATGACGCCCGCTCCCCCAGCGCCGCCACCACGGCGGGCGCGCAGTCGACCGCGCGAGCATGCGCACGAGCGAGGTGACCCCGAGGCCCCCGGCGATCCCGGCCACCATCCAGACGGGGCCGGTGCGCACGCAGCGCCAGGAGGCCTCGGCAATGAGGGAGACGAGCAGGGCAGTGTCCCCGGGCAACACGACCTGGCCACCCGCGCCGACGCGCACGCACGGCACCAGCGCGGGGACGGGCACGCCCGGTGCCGCCAGAACCAGGATCGCGCTGGAGGGTTCGGAGCATACGCGCGCGCCCGCCAACGTGACGGCGTCACGGGCGCGCTCGCAATCGCGCGAGGTCAGGCCGATGAGGGCGACCGAACCCCCAGCACATTCAGTGTTTGTGTCCATCTCCCAACGGTGCGCCCGGGAACGCGCGGGCGTCTACCGGCGGATGCACCCCTGTGGACAACGCCGACACGAAATGCCACCCTGTGCATAGAGGGATCCGACGGCGGACCCCTGTGGATAATCCCGACGCTGGAGTAAACGCGATGGTACGTGCGGCCTTTTTTGACCTGGATAAGACGATTCTGGATACGTCGTCGAACGTGGCGCTATCGGGTCCGTTTATCGAAGCCGGTCTCATGAGTCGTCGCACCGCAATCACCTCATTCCTCGTACAGCTGCCGTACCTGCTCTCGGGCGCGGACGAGTCGCGCATGGGGCAGATGGCCGAGGCCATGGGCCGCATGGCCCGCGGCTGGAACGCCGCGTTCCTCGAGGCCACGGTCGAGGATGCGCTCGAGCGCACGATCGAGCCGGTATGTTACGCGCAGGCGCTGCGCCGCATCGCCTACCACAAGAGCATCGGTGACGTCGTGGTGATCGCGTCAGCGTCGGTGGAGCAGGTGGTGCGCCCGATCGCGACGATGCTCGGCGCGGACGAGGTCTTGGCGTCGAAAGGCCGCCGTGGATGAGGACGGATGTTTCACGGGCGAGGTCACGCACTTCAACCAGGCGCAGGGCAAAGGCGGACGCGTGCGAGGCCCTGGCTCGCTCGCGCGGGTGGGATCTGTCCGAGTGTTCGGCGTACTCGGATTCGGTGTCGGATGCGCCGCTGCTGCGCCTCGTCGGTCACCCCTACGCGGTCAATCCGGACCGCGCGCTGCGCGAGATAGCTGAGCGCGAGGGCTGGCCCACGCTCACCTTCACGTCCACGGTGCGCGTCCTGCCGCGCCGCGTACCCATGCCCGCGAAGATCGCGGTGCCCTTCCTGGTGGGCGTGGCGGTGGGCGTCGCGGCCAGCTCGCTGTTGCGCCGCTGAGCGGCCACGGGCAGCTAGGAGAGCCTGCCCGCCTGCACGTGGCGGGCGACGTCGCGCCCGACCTGGGCACCGTAGACGACGCCCGCGCAGTAGTGGGTGATCCACCGGGCCAGGCCGGCCTCGTCGGCGCTCACCCATCCTGCGAGGGAACGCCCCGCGCGCGCCGGGTCGAGCGCGTCGTAGGCGCTCGGCACGCACACGCCGGTCGGGTCGACGCCGCGGGTGACGAGGATCCACCGGGCCAGTCCCCCTCCCACGACGGACGAGGCCTGGGCGAAGACACGCCGGAATCGGAAGTGGGCGGTCAGAGCGGCGGCGACGGCCAGGGCGGGCGCGTCGCAGCGCGCGTAGCCCAAGGCGGGGGCCAGCAGGGCGGGGTCCGTCGGCACTGCAACCTCACGCGGCGGGGTCAGACCGGTGGCGACCAGGCCGGAACAGGCGTCCCTGTGCAGCCCGGCGATCAGCGCGGGCAGGGGCGTGGGGGCCACGCGCACCCCCCTGGGAGCGCGTGTTAAGGGCAGGGAAAGTGGGAGGCGAGGTTCCATTGCGAGCGCCAGATCCCCAGGGCAAGCGCGGCACCCGGGTCCGAGGCAGCGCCTCCTTCGTCCGCCATGGACAGGGCGCGCACGTCGTCGACGCTGGTGCGGGCACCCTCGATGATGGACAGGGCGGCGGCTTCGCGAACGGCTGCCTCAGCGCGGGCCTCCTCCCAGCCTCGTCGCAGGCCCTCAGAAAAACGCAGGTCCGCAAGCGCGGCGTGCGCCTCGTCCATGGCGGATGCGACGTCAGGGCGCGCGGCGGCGGCACGCAGCACGGCAGGAGCGGGGTCAACGAGGGCTTCGATACTCACCCCTCTACACTAGGGGCATGACGCTTTTGCAGCATCGAAGCCTCTCCGCGCGCCTGCGCTCGGGTCTTTTCGCGTTCGTGTTCGCTCCCATCGCCCTGGTGTTCCTGGGGTCGTCGATGGTGGACGTGCAGGCTCTGGCAGCCGTAGGCCAGCCCCTGGCCTCGGTTGAGGGACTCATCGGCCTGGCGCTCGCCTCCCTGCTCCTGGCGCTCATTGCGCTGAATTGCGAAGAGTCCAGCACGGGAATGGTCGTGACTTTCGCGTGGTCGCTCATTGTGGGAGCCACCCAGTTCTACGGTGTGGCGCGCATCCCGTTTCTCATGAGGTCATCGGTCGAGCCCGACGACATGTCCGCGGGAGTCGTGTGGAGCCTGTACCCGGTGTGTCTGTCCCTGATGCTGGGGGCGTGCGCGCTGACGATCAAGTCTGTGCGGGTGCGCGCCGGGCAGTCGACGCGCATGCCGCTCGCGCGTGTGCACCGTCACGCCTTCGGCACGACGGTCGCGATCCCCGCCGCCCTCGCCGTCGCCGCGCTCATGATCGGTGCGGCGCCCTCGAATACGACGAGCGTGGCGGCACTGGGTCTGGAGGGTGTGCTGAGGGGGCATTCGATGGGCCACGGTCTGGCGGTTGGGGCTGGGCTGGCGTTGGCGCTTATCGTGGTGAGCGCTCGGTGGTCGATCACGGGCACGCAGCTGGCGACGTGGTTGATTCTCGTGCTGCCGACTTACGTGGTAGTGCCGGTCTGGGCGTCGCTGACAGGCAACGTCATCGTTCCAGGGTCGTCGATCCTGACGAAGGTGGCGCTCGCGTGTCCGACGTTGGCGGCGCTCGGGATGGCGACAGGGTGCGCCTCGCTGGGTATCCTGTGGGCACGTATCCGCGCGGTGAGGCGCCTCGATTCTGTAGAAGATGCGACTTACAATCAGGGGCCTGCCGCAGAGTAATGCGCACATAAGGCCACTGAAAACGTAATATGTGGGCAGGTATAAAGGAGGAAGCATGTCCGAGAACGAGTCCGACGTCCAGCGCGAGCGCGCCACGGACGACCGCGACAACGTGGTCCTAACCGGTGAAGAGATCGAATTGCCCGGTGACGGTTCCGATGCAGCCGCGATCATCGGCGAGACCAGCGAACCGATCAACACGGGCGAGATCGAGTCAGTTGCAATCGGCGGCCTGACGGGTCGCGTGCCCGGAGCCGCGCCGCTCAAGCCCGCCATTGAGGACAAGATCTCTACCGGCGAGCTGCCCGTCGTCCCCGCACCCGCCGTTGAGTTCGCGGACGAGGCCGACTCAGATCTCGCTTTCGAGGATCAGCTTGAGGATGCTTCCTTTGATGCCCCCGAGGTGGATGGATTCGCCGAGCAGGAGGCCGCACTCGCCGACGATTTCACGGTCGACGATGAGGACACGGAGCCTTCGCGGGTGGACGTGCCCACCGCCAAGGCACCGGTCTTCGCGGAACCTGTCGCGGAGGAGTCCCGTGCACTCCCCCATCATGACGCCCGCACAGGCAGCCGCCGCGCTGGGCCTAAACCTGGATTCCGTGCGGGAGGACCACGCCCCGGTCACGCGCGAGAATCACAACCTCGCCGAGGAGGCAGTCATCGAAGACAACAACACCGGGGATCCCACGTACACGGTCGGCGGTGCTGCCGCTGAGGCCACCGAGGCCTCGTCCCCGTCACTATCCTCACGCCGATCCATGATCTTCGGCGACGACGAGCCTTTCTCCCCGTCGATCCCGGCACTCAGCCCCGCCGCTCAGGAGGCGCGCGCCGCCGCTGAGTTCACGGCAGACGCCGCCGAGGAGCATTCGTCCATCGACGTGCCCACGACGAAGCTGCCGAAGCAGAGGGACGAGGAGAGCGCTTACACGGACGTGCCGACGCGCCAGCTGTCCACGCGCCTGTCCGAGCGCAGGGCCGCTTCCCCCTACTCCTTTGAGGACCAGGATCAGACTGACACCACGACCGATGGTAACCTGGGACGGCGCAGCCGTCGCGGGTGCCGCTGCGGTCGCGGGCGCAGCCGCCGTGGCAGGCGCAGGTGCCGCTTCGGCCAGGGACGAGGGCGCCCCGCCGCCGCTCCCTGCTGAATGCGCAGGACGACGAGCGCGACGCCGCCACCCTGGCCTCGATTGCTTCTGCGGGGACGCGAGCGCTCCGAACAGTCGGCCGCGACTCGACTGGACGAGGAACTCTTCGGCCCGATGCCCACGGCCACCGAGATGCCCTCGCGTACCGGCGCGCACGCCCTGTCCTTCCTGCTGTTCCTGATCCTCGCACCCCTCGGCTGGTACCTGGCTGCGGACGCGGGTGCCCGCATGACGCTGGCCGAGGATGCACCCATGTTCTCGGGCATCGCATCGCTCGCGGCGCTCGGCGAACTGCTCGGCACAATCGTTCTTTCCATGATCCTGTGCGTGATCGCCCGCCGCTCCTCCCTGGGCGCGTGGATCATGGGCCTCCTCTTCCTGCTCATCGGCATGCCCTGGGTCCTTGCTCCCGGCATCACGGCCAAGGCTCTTCAGGCACCGCTGACCGCGCTGTCCAGCGCCAGCCCCTTCGGCGAGAACCTCATGCACCACCTTCAGGCTACCGGTTACTCGGGCCGCTTCGTTCTGCTGGGTGTTCTCCTGATGGGCGTGGGCTACATCAGCCACTGCGCGCGCCGCGACTGGCCGCTCCGAGGAGGCACTGCGCGCCTCCATCGAGGCCGTTAATCCCGCGGGTGCCCTGTACTCCAAGCGCGCCCGCAAGAAGGCCGCGAAGGACCTGACGCGCAAGTGAAGAATCTGATCCCCGCCAGCGCGATCGAGTTGGAGGGTCCCTGGACCCATCGGCACGTGAGCGCTGGCGGAGCTGCATTTCATGTCGCCGACATGGGCCAGGGCATGGACCATGCGTTGGTTCTGCTGCACGGTTTTCCCGAGCACTGGTGGTCCTGGCGCGAGGTCCTGCCCCTTCTCGCGGAGTCGACGTCGCGCGTGTTGGCCCTCGATTTGCGAGGCTTTGGTACGTCCGATCTAACGCGAGGGGACTGCGACCTGGCTCAGATGGCCGACGACGTGATCGGCGTCGTGCGCGCCCTCGGTATCGCGTCGTTCTCCGTGGCGGGGCTGGGGCTGGGAGGTACGGTCGCGTGGATGATTGGCGCGCTCGCGCCGCTCGAACTGCGCTCGGTAGCGGTCCTGTCGGCTCCTCACCCCCTCGGCGTACAGCCACTCGTCGGACATGCGCCCTGGGCGGGCGGCCGCGTCCTCCAGGGTCGATTGGCACTGCCCACGGGCCGGGAACGTGCCCTGCGCTCCGGTTCGCTTGTGACGACCGTCTACCGCGCGTGGGCCTCGCCAGCAAACGTGGACGGCCTCGTGTCACAGTCGGGACCCTACCGTGCGGCGCTTCGCCGCCCGTTTGCCGCCCACACGGCCTTGCGGGGACTACGCGCCACCCGTTCACTGTCGCGCGAGCTGCGCCGCACCCTCGCGGAGCCGGTGAAGGTTCCCGTCCTCTCACTCGTGGGGCGTGACGACGGCGCATGGTCGGCGCTCGATCACGCGGCTGACGCGCAGTTTGTCGACGCACCCCTGACCCAGATCGTCATTCGCGAGGCCGGGCACTTTTTGCCCGAGGAAGCACCCCAAATGGTCGCCGAGGCCTTGGCGCAGCACGTCGACGCACACGACATTTAGCTTGTGTTTCATTAGACAGCTCACACAAATCGCAGAATGAAACATGTTTCACCTGATAAATAGGGCATAATGGTGTGATACGCGGTACCTCCTAGTGATCGATATAACGCATGGGGATCGCCGCGCAGCCTCAAACGGAACGCCCGAGCAATCGGGCACGAGCGGAAGGAGCTCCGCACCATGATCGGTGACGGCAACTTCATCAGCCAGGTGCCGCTGTTCGGTGGCCTTGATGATGCACAACAGGTGTCCCTCCAGCAGAAGATGGGTCATACGACCCTGCGTCGCGGTGAGACACTCTTCGACGAAGGCGATCTCGGTGATCGCCTTTACATCGTGACCGAGGGCAAAGTCAAGCTCGGCCACACCTCGAGCGACGGCCGCGAGTCCCTCCTCGCCGTCCTCGGCCCCGGCGAGATCATCGGTGAGCTCACGCTCTTCGATCCGGGTCCGCGTTCAACCACCGCGACCGCCGTGTCCCCGGCCTCGCTCCTCTTCCTCGAGCACGAGGATCTCATGCACGTGCTCGACACCAACCCGACGCTGGCGAAGCACATGCTGCGCGCCCTCGCACAGCGCCTGCGCCGCACCAACGAATCTCTCTCCGACCTCGTCTTCTCCGACGTGCCCGGCCGCGTCGCCAAGGCCCTCCTGGATCTGGCTGACCGCTTCGGCACCGCAACCGACAAGGGCGTCCACGTGCCTCACGACCTCACGCAGGAAGAGCTGGCCCAGCTGGTTGGCGCCTCCCGTGAGACGGTTAACAAGTCGCTCGCCGACTTCGTGTCGCGCGGCTGGATCCGCCTGGAGGGTCGCGCCGTGACCCTCCTCGACGTTGACCGCCTGGCGCGCCGCGCCCGCTGATTTCTCACGCGAGTGGGGCCCGATACCTGAGAGTATCGGGCCCCACTCGCGTCTCAGGATACGGAAAAGGCCGCGGCCACTCACGCACCTGAATGCGCGACGCCTGCCACGGCCTCGTCCATGATCACCGACGCATCGGTCAGTTCTGGATCGCTCGCTCAGCCCTCAATCGGACGCTTGAGGTAGGCGACCAGATTCTCGGCACCCGTCGGTCCCGGGATGACCTGGACGAGTTCCCACCCGTCGGCTCCCCACTGATCGAGGATGGCTTTCGTCGCATGCGTGAGCAGCGGAATCGTGGCGTATTCCCATTTAGTCATGAGTTCATCCTACCTGCCATCTGGGGGCGAACGTAGGACAAAACCCGAGGCACATGCGGACTGCGCAACTCCCTGGCAAGCGAGTCATCCGAGGAACGCAACCACTCCAGCCAATCCTCCGCATGCGGATAATGGCGCAGAATCGCGCGACGCTCCCGCTCTGTCAGGCCACCCCACACGCCGTAGTTGGCCTCGGATTGCAGGGCATCCGCCAGGCACTCGATACGAACCTCGCACTCGTAGCAGCGCAAGCGAATCTGGCGCTGCGATGCACCCTGCACGAAGAGCGCGTCCGGCTCAGTAGACGCGCACAGTGCGCGCGCGACCCAACTCTGGTCGTCGCCGTGGGCTGACATCGCCGATCTCCACCTCACTCTACTCCGAGTCCTACATGTGACCATACACACATACCATTGTGGGTGCAAACGGTGCGACTTGCTATTAGTGCGCCAGTGCATGCACGATCAGGCGATTGTCACGCCTCGCGAGGTGTCAGATGAGCCGGGCGGCACGTAAGCTAGGAACATGTCGCACTCTCATTCCCGCGCTGTCCGGCCAACCCAGCTGTTCGCCCTCCTCTTGGCGTTCCTGAGCGTCTCAGCTCTGATGGGTGTCGTCGGAGCAGGCATGCTCGTCCCCATCGCGGGACCCACCGCGCTTGTCGCGAAGTCCGCTCCCTCGGTGTTCAACGAGCTGCCGGGCGACCTGCAGACTGTCGCCCCGGCTGAGGAATCACAAATCCTCGACTCGTCGGGCGCGGTGATTGCGCACTTCTACGACAAGCAGCGCATCGTCGTTCCCAGCGCGAACATTTCTGACGTCATGAAGAAGGCGATTATCGCGATCGAGGATAAGCGCTTCTACGAGCACAACGGCGTGGACGCCACCGGTATCGCCCGCGCGTTCGTGACGAACCTGGGCGACTCCGGCCGTCAGGGTGCCTCCACGATCACCCAGCAGTACGTGCGCAACTCGCTGGCTGAGCGCGGCTATCTCGAGGGCGACGCCGATCAGGTCAGCGCCGCTACCGAGCAGACCACCGAGCGTAAGCTCCGCGAAATCAAGTACGCGCTGGCACTGGAGAAGACCCAGTCGAAAGATGAGATCCTCACCGGCTACCTGAACATCGCGCCCTTCGGCCCCATTACCTACGGCGTTGAGGCCGCCTCGCAGCGCTACTTCTCGAAGTCCGCCTCCGAGTTGAACTACCTCGACGTCTGCTCTCCTGGCTGGCCTCGTGCAGTCCCCCGTCCAGTACGATCCCCTCGTTCACCCGGATGCCGCTAAGGAACGCCGCAACACGGTCCTAGCCGCTATGCTCGAGCAGAACGTCATCACGCAGGAAGAGTACGACAAGGGCATCGACACGACCATCGACTCGATGCTGCACCCGACCGTTTCCTCGGAAGGTTGCTCCGGCGCGGAATCCTCCAAGGCCTACTTCTGCGACTACGTCTTGGCTCAGTTCCTGGAGGACCCCACCTTCGGTGAGACCCGCACCGAGCGCGAGCGCATGCTCAAGACCCAGGGCATCACGATCCGCACCACGATGGATCCCACGATGCAAAACGCCGCCTTCTCCTCGCTGACACACACAATTCCCGTCGGCGATGCCTCCGGCCTTAACGATGCGCTTGTCTCTCTCGACCCACGCTCGGGCCGCGTCCTGGCCATGGCCCAGAACACGACGTACGGCATTGAGAGCGGCGAAACCATGTCGAACTACTCGGCCGATGGAAACTTCCAGGTCGGCTCGACGTTCAAGGTCTTCACTCTGCTCGAGTGGTTCAAGGAGGGGCACTCCGCCTACGAGACGGTCGGCTCCAACAACACGTTCTACGGCAACGGATCCTTCAAGTGCGGTGGTCGCGCCATCTACACTGACGGCTACCAGGTCAACGACCTCGCGGGCAAGACCGGCACCATGAATGTCGTGCGCGCGACCGGCCAGTCGGTCAACCAGGCGTTCGTCAACATGGCCTCACGCGTGGACTTCTGCGCGATCTTCGACACGGCCTATAACATGGGCATTACCGAGGACGGCGAGGTCCCTTCACCCTTCCCCGCAAATATCCTGGGTTCTGTGTCCTCCTCCCCGCTGCAGATGGCCTCCGTGTTCGGAGCCATTGCGAACTCCGGCCAGCAGTGCACGCCGCAGTCCATCGAGTCGGTAACCGACCGTGACGAGAACGTCCTCAAGGAGTTCTCCGCGGACTGCAAGGAGGTCATCTCCGCCGACGTCGCCAACAAGACGGCTGCCCTGCTGACTGCCTCCGCCGGCCAGTACTACACGTCGACGCGTCTGGGCGACGGTCGACCCCTTCGCCGCCAAGTCGGGTACGACCGACGGCCACGCAAACACCTGGCTGACGGGCTTCACCCCCTCCGTCGTCACGTCCGCGTGGGTGGGCCACGGCGCGAACTCCTCGCAGGAAGTCGGTTCCGTGACCATCAACGGCAAGTACTACGGTGAGATCTACGGTGAGACCTTCGTCGGCCAGAACATCTGGGCACCCTACATGACGCAAATCCTCGCCGGAACGCCCGTTGAGAACGTGTCCAGCGCGAACATTGGCTCATCCACGAGTCGCTCGAACCCAACCCCGGCTCCGACCAGCAGCAACTGATATGACACCGACACTGACCGATACCGCTGCCTCGTTCTCCCGACGAGGCCTTGGGGTCCTGCGCACTGCAGGTGCCGTCATCGGGGGGCTCGGACTCGCCGGGATCGCGGCGGGCGGTGCCGCGCTGGCATGGGGTTCGATTGAGCGAACTATGCCCACCCTGCGCCGCTACGATGTGCCCATCGAGCGCGACGTCCCCGAGGTGACGATTCTCCAGATCGCTGACCTCCATCTCTTCGCCGGGCAGGAGTTCCTGCTCCACTTCCTCTCCGATGTCGCTTCCTCCGAGCGCTTCGACATGGTCGTGGCGACGGGCGACAACTTTCGGGATCGCTTGACGCTTTCGACATGGTGATGGACGCCTACCGGCCGTTCCTGTCGTATCCAGGTGCCTTCGTCCTGGGGTCAAACGACTACTATTCGCCGATCCCCAAGCCCTGGACGCGCTACCTGATGCGTTCCACGCCGCCTCCCGCACGCGTCGTCCCGGACCTGCCCTACCTGCCGATGGTTCGCCAGATGCGCGACGCCGGATGGGTGGATCTATCCAACGCGTCGGGCACGCTGTCGCTGTCCGGCGGGACCGTCTCGCTCCTGGGGACCGACGACGCACATATTTTCCGGGACCGCATGGTAGCCCCAGCCTCGTCGTGGGAAGAACCCGGGGCGCTACGCCTGGGCATTACGCACGCGCCCTACACGCGCGTCGTGTCTGCGCTCACCAGTGAGGGGGCCGACCTGATCCTGGCCGGTCACACGCACGGTGGTCAGATCGGCATCCCTGGCATGGGGGCGATCATTACGAATTGCGACATCGCACGCCACTACGCCAAGGGTCTGAATCGTTGGGAGGCACCCGACGGCTCCCAGGCATGGCTGCACGTCTCGGCTGGTCTGGGCACGTCACCCCACGCCAAGGTGCGCATCGCAACGCGACCCGAGGCCTCCCTCATCCACGTGCATCCCGCGTAGCTGAGGCTCAGTGTGGGCCACTCACCGCACGCTCATCTTTGCGGCGTGGCACACACTTCCCATTGTCCGCCGATCTCGGTTTGGGTTTTCCGACGAGGTATGGCTATACTCATTGGGCACCGGGGTGTGGCGCAGCTTGGTAGCGCGCTTCGTTCGGGACGAAGAGGCCGTGGGTTCAAATCCCGCCACCCCGACGGTGAATCGCCGGGACCGTTTGGTCCCGGCGATTTTGTATGTGCATAGCCAGACCGACTGCCAGCATGGGCGCAAGGGCGGGAACGAGGCCGGGGCGGGCGGTGTGGCGACCATGCAGCACGCGGCGACTGCGGTGCCCGAGGGCGGGCGGCAGGGCACCCCTTCGGCATGTGGGAGGCTGCGGTGCCTGAGGGCGGCGGCAGGGCCTGGCCGGGCTTCGAGCCGACGCGCCGAGCCGAAGGCTCGCGGCGCGGACGGCGAGCGGGCGGGCCGCCGCCCTCGGGTACAGAGAACAGTTGGGGAGGCGGGCCGACGCCCCAGAGCAGCAGAGGGAGGGTCGCCAGCACTGCGCGGTAACGATAGAGAACGGCGACCCTACCCATCAGCAGCACGGTCGCCAAGGCCCGCACGAACGCAGCAGCCATGTCCACAATGCAGAGGCGTGCATCACAAATCTTTTTCACGTCATAAACTTTCAGTGCATCCATTCTTACGACATCTAGGAGCACCCATGAAGCGTCGTCTTACTGCCGCCGCTCTCGCCCTCATCTTCCCGCTCAGCATGGCTGCCTGCGGGTCCCAGTCCACGGCTGACGCCTGCAAGGAAATCGCGACGGCACGCACCTCCGTTCACCAGTACTCGGCCGAACACTCGATTCTGGACATGCCCTTCAGCGAAGTCCCAGATCATCTGAAGAAGCTGCTGGACATGTACAGGGACGCCGGTAAGAAGGTCAGCAACAAGGAAGTCAAGGCTGCTTTCAACGATGTCCTCAAGGACCTCGACAAGTCCGTTGAATTCCTCAGGGACGACACTCCCACCACCTCGCCGGAATACGAGCAGAATGAGGAAGACATCGACAACCACGGACAGGTGCTGAAGAATCTCTGCGGGTTCACCTTGGACTGGTGAGCAGTTGCTGACGCGCACACCAAGCCAGGAGGGGCAACCCGGGGTGGGTTGCCCCTCCCCCGCCAGTCACTCATACACGACTTCCCACGTACTTCTTACAGGCATTAGCATGTCGCTGTACGCCATCGACACATCCAGGAGATTTCATGAAGCGTCGTCTCGCCGCCACCGCCCTGATCCTCATGCTTCCACTTGGCATGGCTGCCTGCGGATCCACCCAGTCCGCGGCTGACGCCTGCAAGGAGATCGCGACCGCGCGCGATGCGGTCCTCAAGGAATCAGAGTCGGTGGACATCTCCTCGATGAATAGCCAGCAGGAGTACGCCGATTTCCTCGCAAAGATGACTGGCATCTACAAGGAATCCGCAAAGAAGGTCACCAACAAGGACGTGAAGACTGCTTTTAAGGACGTCCTCGACGACCTCGACAAGCTGGTTAACCTGTTGAATACCGATGAAAACGCGAGCGCGTCACCCGATTATGAGTCCATTCAGGACAACATGGACACCCACGGGGAGGCACTGAACAACCTCTGTGGCTTCACGTGGGACAGGTAACCCAACGCTGGTAAGCGGCTCGTCTGGAGAACCCCACCGAGCAGCCCCTTGAGCAACGCCTCGCAGAGTGGTGCCATGGATCACCCAGTAACCATCCCACAGATTTTTTTCAGACGATAGACTTTCACCGTACCCATCATCAATGCACTAGGAGCATTCCCATGAAGCGCCGTCTCGTCGCCGCTGCCCTCGTCCTCGTTTTCCCCTTCGGCATGGCCGCCTGTGGCGCCCAGTCCAAGGAAGCCGCCTGCAAGCAGATCCAGAAGGCTGCGACTACCGCCAGCTCTGAGATCAATTTCGACTCCAATAGCGACGGAAAAGATATCAAGGAGAACCTGGATAAGGCTCTCAAGATCTACAAGAAGGCCGCCAAGAAGGTCACCAACAAGAAGGTTAAGCCCGCCTTCAAGAACCTCATCGCCGACCTCGAGAAGTTCCGTGACCTCGCGGACAAGGACAGCTCCGACGTGTCTACGGAAGACTTTCAGGTCCTGCAGGACATCTCCACCCATGGCCAGGAGCTGAACGACATTTGCGGTTTCAAGTGGGATTCCGGCAAGTGATACGTCGCTGACACCATCAGCCATGCGGGGAGGGACGCCCAACCGGGTGCCCCTCCCCGTCCACCACCAGCGTCACTGTCGCGGTCATCGATATTGACCCTCTGCCGCGAGACCATCGACCCACCCTTTAGGAATTCCCATGAAGCGTCGCCTCATTGCTGCCGCCCTCGTCCTCGTTTTCCCCTTCGGCATGGCCGCCTGCGGCTCCCAATCCAAGGCAGCCGCCTGTCATGAGATCGACAATGCTGCGGCTAGCGCCAGCGAGCAGGCACAAAAGAACGGGCAGACCACCAGCAGAGATCCGAAGGTCCTCAGGGACCGGATGGCTGACCTGACCTCTACCTACAAGAAGGCCTCAAAGAAGGTCAAGAACAAGAAGGTTAAGCCTGTTTTTCAAAGCTTCATCGCTGACATGGAGAGGATCGTCAAACTCTATGACGACGGCGATACCACGTTCTCTTCCAGCGAGTTCAACAGTGCCATGACAGACATGGAGAATCACGGGAAGAAACTCAGCGATCTGTGCGGCTTCGGATGGAACATTGGAAGCTGATGCGCCAATGACGACTCCGTTGAGTCTATCGGGAGGGACAACCCGAGGCATGCTTTTCCTCGCGCCATGAAAAATCTGACCATGACAACCTACGCCACACAGGCCTCGTACCGCACCCATACCTCGTCGGTTACCCGCTCGCCATGTGGGAGTTGCACATCGCCGGGACCACTCCCCTACACTTCCACTATGTCCATCAACGCTCTCAAAGGAGCCAGCATGAAGCGTCGCCTCATCGCCGCTGCCCTCATCCTCGTTTTCCCCTTCGGCTTGGCCGCCTGCGGTGCCCAGTCCAAGGAAGCTGCTTGCAAACATATCCAGAAGGCAGCTGTCAGCGCCAACAAAAGCGCCAAGATCAAGGGCACTTCCCCCTGACGATATCCGGGACAGTTTGGACCAGATCATCAAGACCTACAAGAAAGCCAACAAGAAGATCACCAATAAGAAGGTCAAGGCTGCCTTCACCCCTCTTATTGAAGACCTTGAGAAGCTTCGCGACGCTACGAAGTCGCCCGGCGCTTCGACGGGTGGCCCTGACCTCATGACAGACATGTCAAACCACGGCAAGGCACTGAACGACCTCTGCGGCTTCGACTGGGGCACCGGACAGTGACCCGTCACTAACCATGCATGCGATACCGGGTGGGGCGGCCTTCATGGTCACCCCACCCATCTTTTCCCAGGCGTAAACGCCTGCCTTTCCGAGCAAAGAGACGCGGAGCACAGGGGAAGACCGCCCTTCACACAGGGAGTTTTGCCCAACTTTAACCACCCGGCTAGACTTTTAGCGTATCCTTCCATGCTTTCAAAGGAGAACCCATGAAACAGCGCATCGCAGCCGCCATGCTTATCACCCTGATACCGCTCAGCCTGGCCGCGTGCGGTGGCGAGAAGGCTAACTCCTCGTCCGCCACCCCCTCGTCGGAGTCCAGCTCCACTGCCACCCAGAACACTGCCCCTGCTGGCAACCAGTCCAAGGAAGACGCTTGCAAGGAAATCGAAAAGGCGATGGCAGACGCCAGCGAAACCGTGACGAGCGCTACTTCAGAGATGGGCACTGACCCCGCCAGCATCAAGAACGCGTTCGACTCGATTGCGGACGCCTACGCGACGGCATCCGAGAAGATCTCCAACGAGGACATCAAGAAGTCTGTCGACCAGGTTACTGCTGACTGGCGCAACGCTGGCGAGAAGGCCGCCGCCATCTCCACCACGAACGGGATCCGGACTGAACGAATACACGCAGGCGGTCAACGACGTGAGCACCCACCAGAATGAGCTCTTCGCCACGTGCGGACTTATGTCGACCAGTAACTGATGTGCCACTGGCATAGTCAGCAAGATAAAGAGGGACGACCCGCAGGGTCGTCCCTCTTTCTCTATCTGCGCGGGCTGTATCTCCCACCCATCCGCGCGGCATGAGCGCCCGAGGGCACCCAGGCCTCGTCGCTTCAGGCCTGACCACCGTTCTTCCAGCGACGGAAGAACGTCGCCAGTAGTGCACCAGACAGGTTGTGCCAGACGGAGAAGACGGCCGCCGGGAGCGCAGTTTCTGGGCGTGGCGGCGAAGTGGGTCTTCGCCAGCGTCGCGGCCAGCGCGGAATTCTGCATACCGACCTCGATCGCGGTCGTGCGCGCGGCCTTATCGGAGCCGCCTCCGACGCGTCCAGCCAGGTAGCCGAGGAGGTAGCCCAGCAGGTTGTGGCAGATGACCACCGCGATGATGAGGGCACCAGACGTCAGGATCTTGTCGACCGACCCCGACACGACGACGAGCAGCACGTAGCAGATGCCCAACACCGAGATCCAGGGCAGGAGCGGCAGGATCTTCTCCACGAGCTGGCCCGCGACGAAGCGAACGATAAAGCCTCCAAGCACGGGAGCGAGGACCATCAGCAGGATGTTCTGCGCCATCGCCGCGCCATCCACCGGCATACGCGAGCCGACCAGCCAGGCGGTGAGCAGCGGCGTCATGAGGGGCGCGAGCAGAGTCGAAATCGAGGTCATGGTGACCGACAGCGCGACGTCCGCTTTCGCCAGATAGGAGATCACGTTCGAGGCCGTACCACCGGGCGCGCAGCCGACGAGGATCACGCCGACCGCGACCGCGTCGGGTAGGCGGAACACGTAGCACAGGATCCAGCCGACGAGGGGCATGATCAGGTACTGGGCGACAACACCCACGAGCACGGGTAGAGGACGCTTCACGATGAGTCCAAAGTCGGGAATCGTCAGGGTCAGGCCCATGCCGAACATGATGACGCCCAGTGCCCAGCTGACGCCGGGGGCCAGCGGCTTGAAGGTCGCGGGAGTGACCATGGCGATCGCGAATGCTGCCAGGATCAGCAGCGGGAAGACCGTCACGGCGATGCGCGCGCTGCGATCTTCGGAGGAAAGCGAAGGAGACTGAGTGGTGACTGTATCTGATGTGGACATGCCACCCATATTTCACCGATTGTTGAATTTTTCCCTTCCGCGTCTCACGTTGTGATCAGTTCAGTATTGAGACTCACAAGACAACTTCACTAAGCTAAGGCTATGCACAGTGTCGCGCCAACGACTGACTCCGCCCCCGCTCACCCCCAGCAGAAATCCCCGGACGATACGTGCAGGTATTCCCACAGCCGCCCAAAAACGCGACACCATAAGAATCCCCGCATGCGCGAATTACAGCGCAAGGGCTGGATCTCCGACCAGCACGGCGCATGGACGATGATGGCCCTCCCACCGCTGCTCGGATGGGCACTGTCCCTGACCTTCGTATGGATGGTCGTCCTCATGCTGGTGGCGTGGGCAATGGCGTTCCAGATGTTCTCGGCCGTGTGTCTGTGGGTCAAGACCCCTGCGAAGCGCCGCGGTCGCATCGTGCCCGCGATCCTGACCTACAGCGTCCTCGCAGCGATCCCCGGCATCACCCTCCTGGCGATGCGCCCGCAGCTGCTGTGGTGGGCAATCGCGTTCGCTCCCTTGGCCTCGTCCGCGCTCTTCCTCGTGTGGAAGGGGCGCGAGCGCTCCCTGGGTGCCCGCGCGGCCTCGATCCTGGCGGGCGGCATCATGGGTCCCGTCGCTTTCGCGCTGGCGACAGCAGATGGCTCGCCGGCGGCGGTGACCCCGCACGCGTGGGCAGCGTGCACGGTGTTCACGCTGCACTATGTTGGCACGGTGCCGCTGGTGCGCTCGATGATCCGTGGCCGCAAGGACCCGCGCTGGGCGATGGGGGCGGCACTGTTTCACGCTTGTTGCACGCTCGGCGTGACCGCAGCGTGGTGGTTCGGCGCGCTATCGATCTGGCCCGCCCTCGTGTGGGTGTGCCTGACGGCGCGCGCGTGGGTGATGCCGACGCTGAGCCGCACCCGAAAGCGTCCCCTCTCCCCCAGGTTGATCGGCTTCACCGAGATCGCCTGGTCGGCTCTGCTGTTCGTGGTGCTGCTGATCCCATAACCGCATCCGCCTGCCGCGTGGGCGTGTCCGACTGATCGGGCGCGCCCACGCGTTAACAGGTACCTACGCGCTGATTCCGTGGGTGCGCGCGAACTCGGCGGCTACCGAATAGAAGAGGTCATTCTGCTCGCGGCTGCCCACGGAGACGCGCACGCCTTCGCGGAAGGGACGCACGATGAGGCCGACGCGGGCGCATTCGTCGACGAGGCCGTAGACGCTTCCGCGCAGCAGGTAGAAGTTCGACTGCGTGTCGGGGATGTCGTATCCGAGGTCGCGCAGGGCGGGAACGATACGTTCGCGTTCAGCGACGATGTCGGCGACCGCGCGCTGAACACCCTCGGCGTCTGCGAGCGAGGCCAGGGCGGCGGCGAGCGCGAGGGAGTTGACGCCGAAGGGCACGAGGAGGGACTGAATCGCGCCGATGACCTCGGCATCGCCGATAGCGTAGCCGACGCGTACGCCAGCCAGGGCGTGTGCCTTAGAGAAGGTCCGCATGACAACAACGTTGGGGTGGGTCTCGATGAGCGGGACCGCGGTGCGCACGCCGGGTTTGGTCGCAAAATCGATGTAGGCCTCGTCGACGATGATCATGACGTCGTCGGGGGCATCAGCGACGAAGGAGGCGATCTCCTCGTAGGTGAGGGCGGGGCCGGTCGGGTTGTTGGGAGAACAGAGGATGAGCGCGACAGTGTCATCCGTGATGGCCTCGCGCATGGCGACGAGGTCGTGGCTGCCATCCGGGAGGAGTGGCACGGAAACGGGGTCGGCCCCCACGGTCGGGACGGCGATCGGGTAGGACTCGAAGGAGCGCCACGGGAAGACGACCTGGGTGCCCGGCTGGCACACGGCGGACAGCGCGGCGACGAGGATCGCTGAGGAGCCGGTGCCGACGCACACCTGGTCGGCACCCACGCCGAAGCGGTTCCCGAGGGCTTCGCGCAGGGGCGCGGCGGTCAGGTCGGGGTAGCGGTTGATCGTCTGGAGTTCGCGGGCGATCGCTTCCAGCACGGCCGGGCTGGGCGGGGTCGGCATCTCGTTGGATGAGATTTTGACGGCGTCGGGCGCGGACTTGCTGGGCTTGTAGCGAGGTAGGGAGAGGACGGCGGGCCGAAAGCGCAGGTTGCTCATGTGTGTAGTCCTATCCCATGGGGGTGTGCCGTGCAAGCAACGTCCCACTGCGCAAGAATGAGCAGATGGATTTCATTGCTCGACTTGTTGCCACGATGGCCGGACTGTGGGTCACGACCCTCCTGGTTCCGTCTATCTCCATCACGTCGACGACGGCATCAGAAACCGTGATCGCCCTCGCCGTCATCGCTTTCGTGTTCACGCTGGTGAACTCGATCATTAAGCCCGTCGTCAAGACGCTGGCCTTCCCTCTGTACCTCCTCACCTTCGGCCTGTTTGCACTGGTGACCAACTCGTTGCTCTTCGCACTGACGGGCTGGCTGTCCACGTCGCTGGGCATTCCTATGACGACGGGTGGCTTCTTGTCCTGCCTGGCGGGTGCGGTCATCACGTCGGTAGTGGCCTCCGTCGTGTCGGGGGTCCTGCATGACAAGAAGGACGCCCGCGACTGAGCTGGCTTCCCCTTTCTCGAGGCGCATCACTTGTCGGTGATGCGCCTCGTTTGGTAGTGGTGGATCGTGGTCTGGGTGCGCTCGGTGAGGCCGAGCGCGTGGGTGCGGCGGGCCTCGGCGACCGCGAGTGCGCCAAGGCCCGGGTCGGACGAGGCCGTGGCTGCGCTCAGGGAACTCCTGATCTCGTCGACGTAGACGGAGGCGGAGTGTGAGCACGGGACGGGGTCGGAGACGTCGCACGTGGCTTCGTAGTCGCGGAACATGACGGTGGTGACGTTATCCCCCTGTGTGGCGTAGCCGTCGAGGCCGGGGACGATGTCGCCGGAGTTCTCGTAGGACAGGACGGGTACGTCGGCTGGGGGCGATGGTGGCCGTTGGGGATCCGGCGGTGACGACTGAGACGACGTTGTAGCGGGAGCGTACGTTCGGGTTTGCGGCGAGTTGGGCGGCCATGATGCCGCCTTGGGAGTGTCCGGCGAATTCGACGGCTTCGCCCGGCGCGATGCCCGCGTCGTCCATCGCCTTCTGGATGGCGTAGAGCTGGTCGGAAGCCATGCCGCCCACGCCTTGAAAGTTGGTGAGCATGTCCTGCGGGCCTTTCTCCCCAGCGCCGAAGGACTGCGTGCCACGGATGTCGATGGTCCATGAGCGTGTCTGGGTTCCATCCTCTCCCAGTGTCACGTGTTCCTCGATGGCGATCTCGCCGTTGTCGGCGTCTCCCCCGTGCATGTCGATGATGTGTTCGATGACGTCGGCGCTGGTGGCAGCGCCCTCGTAGTGGATGTCAGGTGCAGCGTCCGGCATCGATGCCAGCGTCGTGGCCTTTCGTTCTTGAAACCTATCGGGCCATAGCCACAGTCCGATCCCGCCAGCGTGGACGCGCGTATGTCCGTCGGCTGCCTTGATTGCGACCCCGTAGCTCGGTCCGCTCCCTAGTCCGCAAGCAGTAAGTCCCAGCACCGTCAGCGCCGCCAAGCCCGAGGCCGAGGCCGTCGACGTGGAGTTGAGGTCCTGACTCACCCCAAGTCCTTCCAGAATACGCGCGACGTCCCGATGCACAGGCAAGGAATTGACGTCCAACGCAAAACGGCCGAGGTCGCGCTGGAACTGTACGCCTGACATCTCATCCTCATGCTTCCAAAACACGAGCCAGTCAATCACGGTGTTCGCCAGGTCCCTGCGGTGGGTTGCCATCGCCGGAAGCGGCATGATCGCAGTCGCCAACCCCGGAACCCCCAGTCGAGCCGCGGCGTCCTGACACAGGTGGAAACCGGCGCTCCACAGCGCGCCCGCGAAGCCACCCGTCGCCTCGAATCTGGCGAGTCCGAGGAGGCTGAACTGCGGACCGGACGCGCTGCCGGGAACGGCCTCCCACAGGGAGGCGAAACTATTTGCGTCGTCGTAGGTCAGTGCAGCGTCACGCAGCTTCCACAGGAGATCATCGACAGCGGCACCCAGGTCATCCAGGGAACTCAGGGCGGTGGTGATCGCGCTGGTGACGCTGCTTGTATCGAAAGGGGCCAGGTCGACTTCCAACTGTGCGCAGGTGAGCGCGGCTTTGGATGGTCCGATTGCGAGTAGCTTCTCGTAGGTTAGCGCCGCGTGCGCGGCGTTCAGTTCGTTCACGTCAACACTGAAAGCACCGGAGGCAACCGTGACGTGACGATGAGGGTCAAAGGCCACGGTTACCGCCTCCCTAGCACGTCGCCACTGACCGCGGCTGCGGCAGAAGTCAGGACGGTGCCGTAGAAGTCTGCGAGGGCTACTGCCGTGTTGCATCCGTTCGCCACTGTGACGACGGTGCTCGCGAGGAATGCGGTGGCGTTTGCCTCAAGGGTGGGAACGGCGTCCAGCGCCGCCTGAATATCGTCGAGGACTCCCTGGGCCTGAGCCACGACCTCGTCTTTACGCAAGCGGTAGGAATCGCCTCCCGTGCCCGTCCACTGCGAGCAGGAGGACCCCGTGAGCGCGCATCGCAGAGCATCGACGAGGGCGTAGGCACTGTTAAGGGACACGGAAACGGCGGCTGTATCGATAGGCATGGGAACTCCCTTCAGCGGAAGCGGTGTTGTTACAGGATGGACGCTACGCCCGAGGCCGTGGCTGGTTCTACCCGCACGGGCAGCCCTGTGGATGGCGGGCGACACGAACGCAGGCCTGTGGATAGACACCGCTCGCGGTAGCCTGTGGATAAAGCGAGGTCACCCCCGGACGGTATCGGGCACTCCCCCGCCAGCGAACGTGAACAACCCTCTATCGAGGTGAACCGCTGATGAAGGTGCACCGTTGTAGCATCGATGCATGCCACTCGACTACACACGACCGCTCGCCGTTGACCTCTTTGCAGGTGCTGGAGGACTGTCCCTCGGCCTCGAGCAAGCCGGATACGAGATCGCGGCCGCTGTCGAGTACGATCCGATCCACGCAGCAGTGCACGAATACAATTTCCCGTACGGGCAGACGTTTGCTCGAGACGTTACGGGCATCACCGGCGCGGAGATTCGAAGCGAATCCGGCATCGGTGAGCGGGAAATTGCACTGGTCGCGGGCGGCCCGCCCTGCCAGGGGATTTCTCTGATTGGACGCCGCGCTCTTGATGATCCGCGCAACGCGCTGCTGAAAGAATATGTGCGTTTGGTTCTCGAGCTGCAACCCCGTCATTTCCTCATGGAAAACGTCGCGGGTCTAACTGTCGGCAAGCACCGTCAGCTTCTCACGGAAGTCATCGATCTCCTGTCTGACGGCGGATACCAGGTGCTCACCCCGTATCGTGTTTTGCAGGCTGCGGACTACGGCACCCCGCAATCTCGTAAGCGCCTCATCCTTTTGGGTGCCCGCGCGGACGTACCGCTGCCTCACTACCCGGAACCGGCTTTCACTCCGCGCCCGATTCGCAACAGGCCACTACCCGCCGATCCCGAGCTCCCCTCGGTCCGTCCGTGGACGACGCACTCGGCGATATCCCCGACGCGCATTCGATCAATGCCCTCCTCGATGGGGACTGTGCGACCGCCGTCGACTACGGGGTTCCCTCGCACTACGCGGCAGAGTTGCGTGGCATCACGATGGCGGCGGACGATTTCTCGCACCCGCGTCGCTTTGATCGCTCCATGCTGACGTCGTCGAATCGAACCAACCATACGAGCCGGTCGATTGAGCGATTTGAGGCGACAATGCCGGGTGACGTTGAACCCGTTTCGCGTTTCCTTCGACTTAACCCGGAGGGGATCTGCAACACGCTGCGCGCTGGAACCGCGTCTGATCGTGGGGCCTTCACCGCACCTCGGCCGATTCATCCGACGTATCCTCGCGTCATCACTGTCCGAGAAGCGGCACGTCTTCACGGATACCCCGACTGGTTCCGATTCCACGTCACGAAGTGGAATGGTTTCCGCGAGATCGGTAATTCGGTGCCCGCGCGGCTTGGACGCGCCCTCGGCGCTGCCCTCCTACAGGCGGACAACATCACCCCCACGCGTGGCGAGGCTATCGACGTGGGCGACCCCCATCTGCTGTCTATGAACGCCAGCGAAGCAGAAAAGTACTACGGGATCAAAGAACGTGTCATCCCTCAACGTGATAGGAAATAGCTGATGGTCAAAGAAGCCTCATCAGATCTGTATTCACTCATCTTGGAACGGATCTTTTTCAAACATTTCCACGAGGGCACAACATCCGTCTGGAAGAGAGAGGAACTCCTTGAGGCAGCGAAAGAACTCGATGTTCGAGCACCCAAAAACCTCGGAGATCTCGTCTACGCTTTCCGCTATCGCCGCACACTCCCTGAGAGCATACGCGCGGTAGCACCGGAGGGAATGCAGTGGATTATTCGCGGAAAAGGACGAGCTGAGTACCAGTTCGAACTCGTGAAACAGCAGGTTCGAATCATTCCGAATCCTTCTCTCGCCCGCATCAAGATTCCAGATGCGACTCCGCAGATTATTCGTTCCTCTGCGCTCGGTGATGAGCAGGCGCTGCTCGCCTTGGTTCGTTACAACCGACTCATTGATATCTTCTTGGGTATCACCACGTACTCCCTCCAAAACCACTTACGCACAACAGCACCGGGTATTGGGCAAGTAGAAATTGATGAGATCTATGTTGGCGTCGACGGTGGCGGCAGGCAGTACATTTTGCCGGTCCAGGCAAAGGGTGGAAAGGATGAAATTGGCGTGACACAGGCGGAGCAAGACCTCGCGGTGTGCGCTGACAGGTGGCCATCCATGATCGCTCGCCCGATTGCTGCGCAGTTTGCGGATGATGGCTTGATTGCGTTGTTTGAACTCGCACTCCAGGACGGTGAGCTTCGGGTCAGGCGTGAGGAACACTATGAACTCGTCCCAGCGGATGCGATTTCGCCTGCGGACCTGCAATCCTACCGATTGAACCCCTAGCCCAGCCCCGGCCTCGTGCGTTATACACACCACGAACCGCCGAGCGGACTCAGCGTCCCGAAGACCTCGCAGTCTGGGAAGATGGGGGTATGAGCGACACGATGACACTGTTCTCCACTGCCCACGGCTATTCGGACCTGGCGGGCGGGGGTGAGCCGCTCAGCCCGCTGGACGGTCGCTATCGCGCGGTGGCCGCGCCGCTGGCGAACTACCTGTCCGAGGCGGGCCTGAACCGCGCGCGCGTGCACGTCGAAATCGAGTGGCTGATTTTCCTGCTCGACAACTCGGTCCTGCCGGGTGCCCCGACGCTGACGGACGCGGAACGCGACTACCTGCGCGCACTCCCCCGCGATTTCGGCGCCGAGCACATCAAGCGCCTGGGCGAGTTCGAGGCCGTCACCCGCCACGACGTCAAGGCCGTCGAGTACCTGATCGGCGAATACCTGGAGGCCGCGGCCGGCAAGCTGGGCGAGGGCACGACGCTGCCGTCCCTGCGCGAGGTCGTCCACATTTTCTGCACCTCCGAGGACATCAACAACCTGGCGTACGCGCTGACCATCAAGGCGGCGACCGAGCAGGTGTGGCTGCCGTCGATCCGCGCGCTCCTGGATCGCCTGCGCGGCCTCGCCGAGGCCGGGGCGGCCGTCCCGATGCTGGCGCACACGCACGGCCAGCCGGCGACGCCGGTGACGATCGGCAAGGAGATGGCGGTGTTCGCGCACCGCTTGTCCCGCCAGATCACGCGCGTCGAGGCCACGGAGTATCTGGGCAAGATCAACGGTGCGACGGGCACGTGGGCCGCGCACGTCGTGTCGGTGCCGGGCGCGGATTGGCCGACGCTGGCTCGTTCCTTCGTGGAAGGCTTGGGCCTGACATGGAATCCGCTGACCACGCAGATCGAGTCGCATGACTGGCAGGCCGAGCTGTACTCGGATGTGGCGCGCGCGGGCCGCATCGCCCACAACCTGGCGACGGACGCATGGACGTACATTTCGATGGATTACTTCCACCAGAACCTGGCGGCGCAGGGGTCGACGGGTTCGTCGACGATGCCACATAAGGTCAACCCGATCCGTTTCGAGAACGCGGAGGCCAACCTGGAGGTGTCGAACGCGCTGCTGGATTCGCTGGCGTCGACGCTGGTGACCAGCCGCATGCAGCGTGACCTGACGGATTCGACGACGCAGCGCAACGTGGGTGTCGCGTTTGGTCACGCGGTGCTGGCCTACGACAACCTGGTGCGCGGCCTGGACGGCATCGAGATCAACGCGGCGCGCATGGCGCAGGATCTGGATGCGAATTGGGCGGTGCTCGGCGAGGCCGTCCAGCAGGCGATGCGTGCCGCGGCGATCGCGGGTGCGACCGGCATGGCGAACCCGTACGAGCGCCTCAAGGAGCTGACGCGCGGCCACGAGGTGGGCGAGCGCGACATGCGTGAGTTCATTGCGGGCCTGGGTCTGCCGGCCGAGGTTGAGGAGCGTCTCCTGGCGTTGACCCCGGCGACCTACGTCGGCCTGTCCGAGCGCCTGGCGCGCTGGGAGGCCTGAGTCCTATCGGCTGGGGCGGCGGGTGCGCGGATTTCGCGCCTCGCCGCCCTCCCCGTTTCTGCCCTGGAACGACGAGGCCGGGGCGGAGTGTCGTCAGGGCTATACAACCAGATGGTTGACACGACAACCCTCGAACTATGCGCAGAGTCCTTCTCACCATCGACACCAAGATTTACTCCTCGCACAAACTGAATCATGAGTTGCACCCCCATACTTCTTATACTTTAATAGAAGTATAAGAAGCTAAGCATCAAGGCCAGCTTCAATCCTCCAAGAAAGGAAACGGTCATGGCGCATCAGGAAATCGTCGTTATCCGAGTCAACGAAGTTAACGCGGATGATTGGCTTGAACGTGGACGTAAGTGGTGGAAGGCCAGTGCAGCACGCATCATCGACTGCGCTGAACTACTTGTGCTCGACAAGAAGGATACGGTCAAGGCGGTTACTCGCGTCGCTGGCGTTGAGAAGGATCTAGACGAGGGAAGCGGCCGCATCTCCATTATCCCGAGTGACCTCCCAGCCAAACATGAGGAGCTGATCGGAAAGAAGATCCGGCGCCCCATTTCACGTAACCCCGTGGTGTACCTACGGGACATCGAGGTCATTGGCTGAGCCGGAACAAGAGAGCCCCCAGCACTCCTGCTGGGGGCTCCATCACATCCACAAAAGCGGAGGCACTCTGTCCTATCGAAGGTCACGGCCTCCAGGCAGGGTCGCAGTCGGGCGCGCCGTAGCGCGCGTAAAGCTCGTCGGGACGAGCAATCTCGTCTTCGAAGCCCAGCACCGCCATGTCGGCCACCGTTTCGGTCTGTGCACCGGGCACCGCCCGGGCGTCCGCCGGCGAATCCGCATCACCGCGTTCGATGAGGACGCGGGCGCGCACGCTGACCGGTGCCATTTCGGCGTTGTTCCACACCGCGCGAGTGAGCGCGTCCAGCGCCTCCGTCGCGACCTCCAGATTCGCTAACTCATCCGAGGCCGGTGCAACCACGTCAATGGACACCAGGGATGGGCGACCGAAGCCCTCACCAACCTCGACGTTGACGACGCGGCGCTCACTGGAACCGCGTTCACCGGGGCCAACCCCGGCCTCGTCGATGAACGTCTCCGGGAAGGCGGCCTCCAGCGCGGACGAGGCCAGCTCCGCGAAGCGCTGCGTGCGCCCGGTTCCCCGCGTCGAAGCCAGGGCTCGCCACGCGATGCCGGCACCAATCGCACCCACGCCGAGCGCGCCGATCACCAGCGGCCCGGCAATCTGCGGGAGTTGACCGCGCAGGCCGGAGGCGGCGGCCTTGTTCACGGGGGTCGAGACGCGCATCCAGCGGCGTACCTCGCGCAGGGGGGCGTAATGCTCGGTCATGAGCGGTCCTTTCTGATGGGAATGAGCCGGGAGAGGGCGAAGAACGCGGAGGCGCGCCGACGCCTCGCGCGGGCGACGCGCGGTAGGCGCGGCACCGTGGTCACGTAGTCCATGGGATAGGTGGCGGCCGTGTACGCGCCGCCGCGTTCGAGCGCGGCAACCGTGTCCCACGCGGCGTCGGCGGTGGGTGTCAGGAGATCCTGCCAGATCTCGTAGTGCATGACGCGCGTAGGCTCGCCCGGGGTGGGCAGGAAATCCTGCAGCGCCGCCATCGACGAGGCCAACCGACCCCACGGGGTCACACGCACCTTGCGCTCGAGGAGGCGCACGGTCTCCGTGTAGGTCGAGGAGGAGTGCGCATAGTAGAGGGGGCGGGTCCGAGGCCTCACGAGGCTACGCCCGACGGTGACGCGCCGGTCGGGGGCGCGGTCGGGCGAGCCGTCGAAGCTCGGCATGACGTCCTGGTCGTGGTTGACAGCGACGATCACCACGTCGGGACGCACGCGGATACGGCGGTTGGGGCCACCCGTGGACAGGATGCCGCCGACATTGACCCCGGCCTCGTCCGGCGGGATGGAGGCGAGCGCGGCGGCGACAATCCCACCCTGGGAGTGGCCGCAGATGAGGATGGGTTCGCGCGTCCATTGCTCGCGTGGCACGCCGTCACGTTCCATGGCGGCGTGCAGGGCGCTCACGACGCCGACGCTCATCGCGCTCTCCAGGCCGAGCATGAGGCGAATGTTCGTCTCTATATCGGCTGGGTTGTTTGTTGAACGGAAGGTCATGGACTGGGTGCCAACCAGGGAGAGGAGCCAGCGGCGCGCCTCGTCCCTCGCCGACGCGCGTGATCTTGACAGCGGGGCCGATGGTGCGAGACCAGTAGAGTTCGTCGATGTCGGCGCACATATCGGACAGGATCGAAGGAGGATCGACGCGGCGGATCTGTGCCTCGGGGTGGCCGGGGAGCGGGTCCTGGAAGGCTGGGTCGGCTTCGGAGTCGCGCAGGAGATTCACGTGAACGGCACCGCCACGCAGCGCGCCAACTGCCGTGCCGACCGTCAGCATGCCGGTCATGAGGGCGTCGTATCCGCGCCTGGGGATGAGGGGTAGCATGCGAGCCATGCGCCCGTCCTTGTCGGCACCGACCGCGATGACCGCGCGTGCCCACGCGCGCCCGACGCTCGCGGTGCGCCGTGCGACGTGCGCGAGGGAGCGGATGAGAAGCGTGTCCAGGCCAGGGGTATCGAAGAAGATGCGCTGGGTTTTTTCCGAGATCGATGTGCCCATGTCGTCCGAGGCAGCGCGGGCGCGGGCACGGATGGTTTTGGGGAGCGCCGGGATTTCAGCAAGGCTGCCAACGGCGACCGTTGCCGCGAGCGCGGGCAGGACAGGGGCGACTTTGAGGCGCAGGTAGAGGCCGGGATACGCCTGGGGGACGCGGCGGATCGCACGGTAGCGTCGACGTGAGCGTCGCTTCATGTGCCCTCCTCATGGTCCGTCCAGGCTCCACACTACGGGGGTTGGCGAGCGAAACGCGAGACGAGGTCGCTCGGTGAACACTCGGAACCCCTTGACACGGATACCCCCTAGGGGTACTCTCACTTCCATGAGCAACGAGCACGGCTACGACGGCAACACCGAGAATCACCTCACGCGCCTGCGCCGTATCGAGGGCCAGGTACGCGGCCTGCAGCGCATGATCTCGCAGGGCGATTACTGCATCGACATCCTCACGCAGGTCTCGGCCGTTCAGTCCGCGCTCGATTCCGTCGCAGTCAACCTGCTCAAAGACCACATGAACCACTGCGTCGTCATGGCGGCGCGCGAATCAGACGAGGCCGCCCAGGCCAAAGTCGATGAGGCGGCCGCGGCCATCGCCCGCCTCATCAAGTCCTAATCACAAGGAGAAATCATGACCACCGAGATTGATCGCACCATTGAGCTGTCCGTCGACGGCATGACCTGCGGCCACTGCGTGATGAGTGTCAGCGAAGAACTGAGCGAGATCCCCGGCGTGAAGAACGTCGACGTCATCCTCAACTCGGGCGCAACCTCCAAGGTGACCGTCCTGACCGACACTCCCCTGGACGACGCGGCGCTGAGCGACGCGGTGTCCGAGGCCGGCTTCAAGCTGGTCGGCATCTCGCGCGACTTCTGAGGATTTCCACGCCTCAACGACGAGGCCGGGGTTCCTTCCCCGGCCTCGTTTCCTTTCGCTCTTTACATACCCCCGGAGGGTACCCATGTCCACGACATCCGTAACCGTCACTACTTCCGCCAAGGCCACCCCAGCCTCGGCCCCCAGCCCCCAGGTGGGCGAGGGCACCCGCGCCCACGCCGCCGACCTGCGCCGCCGCCTCATCGTCTCCGCGCCCCTGGGCGTCCTCGCGATGTTCCTGTCGATGGTGCCCGCCTGGCAGTTCACCGGGTGGCAGTGGGTCGTCGCGGCCGCCTCGATCCCGGTGGTCACGTGGGGCGCGTGGCCGTTCCACCGGGCGGCATTCGCGGCCGGCCGCCACGGGTCGACGACGATGGACACACTGGTCTCCCTCGGCGTCATCTCCTCGACGCTGTGGAGCTGGTGGGCACTCCTGTGGGGCGGTGCCGGGATGCTCGGCATGCGCATGCAGATGAGCCTGATCCCGCGCGCAGCGCACGCGGGTCATGCGGAGATCTACTTCGAGGGCGCGTGCATGATCGTCGTGTTCCTGCTGACGGGCCGCTACCTGGAGGCACGCGCACGCTACCGCGCGGGCGACGCGCTGCGTTCGCTGCTGCGCATGGGCGCGAAGGAGGCAACGCTCGTGCGCATCGACCCCGAGACCGGCGAGCGCACGGAGAGCGTCGTGCCTGCCGCGTCCCTGCAGGTCGGCGACCTCTTCGCGGTGCGCCCGGGCGAGAAGGTGGCGACCGACGGCATCATCATCGAGGGGTCCTCCGCCCTGGACACCTCCCTCCTGACCGGCGAGTCCGTGCCCGTGGACGCGGCCCCCGGCGACGCGGTGACGGGCGCGACCGTCAACACGTGGGGATCCCTGCTGGTACGAGCCACGCGCGTCGGCTCGGACACGACGCTCGCACAGATCGGGCGCATGGTTGCCGAGGCCCAGGCCGGCAAGGCACCCGTCCAGCGCCTCGCGGACCAGATTTCGGGCGTGTTCGTGCCCATCGTCATCCTTGTTTCTCTGCTGACCCTCGTCGGCTGGCTGCTCGCGGGCGGCAGCGTGCAGGCCGCGTTCACGGCGGCCGTCGCCGTCCTCGTCGTGGCGTGCCCGTGCGCGCTCGGCCTGGCCACGCCGACCGCAATCCTCGTCGGGTCGGGACGCGCCTCGCAGCTCGGCATCCTCATCAAGAACGCGGAAATCCTCGAACAGACCCGCTCGATCGACACGATGCTCCTGGACAAGACGGGCACGGTCACCACGGGCGTCATGTCTCTTGAGTCTGTTGCGGTTCCCTCCGCGGGCGGCTCCCCCGAGGTGGACGAGGCCTCGGCCCTGTCCCTGGCCGCCTCCGTCGAGTCCCTCTCCGAGCACCCCGTCGCCCGCGCGATCACGTCGGGTGCATCCTCCCGAGGTATTTCTCTCGTCCCCGTGACCGCGTTCGCGAACCAACCCGGACTCGGCGTCGTCGGCCTCACCGCCTGCGGCGGCGTGCTGGTCGGTCGCCCGTCGTGGCTGGCCTCCCTGGGCATCGACGTGCCCTCGTCCCTCCTTGACGCCGTTCGCGAGGCCGAGGCCTCGGGCGCCTCCGCGGTCGTCGCAGCCCTCGCGCCGAACCTGGGTTCCGCAGCAACCTCTACCTCGGTGGCGGTCGCCACCACGCTCGAGGCGCCCGCGCCCGTCGCACTTCCCGGCCCCGACGCGGATTTGCCCCTCGCCACCCTCACCATGAGCGTGGGCGGCATGACCTGCGCGTCCTGCGTGCGCCGCGTCGAGCGCAAGCTCGGCAAGCTCGACGGCGTCAAGGCCGAAGTCAACCTCGCCACCGAGTCCGCGCGCATCACGCTGACCTCCCCGCATAGCAACGAGGAACTCGAGTCCGTCGTGAACGCAGCCGGATACTCCGGCACCGTCACCTCCCGTTCCGAATCCGCGCCCGCCGACAGCGCACCCGCGTCCGGCGACAGCGCGGGTAGGGACACCGACACCCCCACCCAGCCCGGCACCACACAGGGAACGGGAGAGCGCGAGGGGGCCACGGCCTCGTCCCTGGTGATTCCCGAGCGCGTCGAAGGCCGCGCGATTGCGGCGCTCATCGTGCGCGACACGATCAAGGAGTCCTCTCCCGCTGCGATTGCTCAGCTGCGCGAGCTCGGCATCGAGCCGATCCTCCTGACGGGCGACAACGAGGCGGCGGCCCGCCACGTGGCCGATCAGGTCGGGATCGAGCGCGTCATCGCGGGCGTCCTGCCCGACGGCAAGCGCGACACCGTCGCCGACCTGCAGGCCGAGGGCCGCACGGTCGCGATGGTGGGCGACGGCGTGAACGACGCGGCCGCCCTCGCGCAGGCGAGCACGAAGGGCCTGGGCATCGCGATGGGGTCGGGCACGGACGTGGCGATCGAGGTCGCGGACATGACGCTCATGAACTCGTCGCTGACCTCGGCGGCGACCGCGATCCGCGTGTCACGCCGGACGCTGCGCATCATCAAGGAGAACCTGTTCTGGGCGTTCTTCTACAACGTGTTGATGGTGCCGCTCGCGATCGCGGGCCTGCTCTCACCCATGCTGGCGAGCGCCGCGATGGCCTGCTCGTCGGTGTTCGTGGTCCTCAACTCGCTGCGGCTGCGCACGGCGAAGTAGGGGCGATCACACCGGCGAGAATTCGACTCCCATTGCTGCAGCCGACCTTGACCGGATGCAGCAATGGGGCTCACCAGCGAGCAAGAGCGCCGGCTAGACTCCGACACGTCACGCACACGTTGCACGCACTGTATCTCGCCTGCGCGACGTGTTCGACTGAATGATGAAGCCGACAGAGCAACCGCGTCTTGTTCTCAGTACGCAATACACCCGATGCGGGGCGCTACACCCGTTACGGGGCGCTACACCCGATCAGAAGAGGTGCAATGCCCACGGATCGGGTGCAGCGCCCAATGCAATAAGCATTTTCTCGGACGCGCACTACCCACCTGATTCCACATCGGCACACCTGCCGCCCTCACCTTGAACACCTGCCGCTATGGGTCTGACTATCACTCTCTAGTCCCAGCCACACACAGCACCTTCACCAGCACATCACAGACAAGATTCTTCGTGTCATACCAACGATTGATTCATCGGCTGAGCTTTTGACAACTTTCCCACTTCGCCGATACGGCGACGGGGCGTTGAAATCCAGCGCGCTTGCATACGCCATACTGCAGCCGTAGTAGGAATCAATGAAATAGTGCCGCGCAGCCGGAGTTTCCGGCCGCGCGGCACCTTTGTTTTACGAAGTGCGACGCGCGACGCGGAAGCCCTGCGCGGAGTAGATGGTCTTGTAGGTGTGGCCGGGGTGAGCGGCACTGGCCCAGGACTCGGCGTCAACCTCGGCACCGCCCCACGCGTAGGACTGCCGGTCGACGACAACATACTCGGGCGGGGTATCCATGCCGACGGTCGTGCCCACCCAGTAGACGTCGCGCCCGGGCACGAGCCGCGCGAGCAGCGTCGTGTCGCTCTCGACGCTGGGCCCCCGCGGGCACGACGTCGAGCGCGCCCTGGGCTGCCGCCATGCGCGGGCTTTCCGCGAGAGTCGGCAGCTTCCACAGGGGCAGGAACGAGGCCGTAAGCGCCAGGGACACGGCGGGCACGCACGCGACCGCCCACGCGGCCACACGGCGGTACTTCTCGAACGAGGCCCGGGCCGGTTCCTCCGGGTCCGCCCCGCCCCGGCTCGGGCTGAATCCACCGGCTCACGACGTCCAGCAGGGCGCACGCTGCAATGGGGACCAGCACCGCGTTGTAGTGCCAGTAGTTCCACTGGTAATAGGCGTTCACCGAGCCCGCGAAGCGCCACGCGAGGGTCGGTAGAACTAGAGCAAACCACGGGGAGCGCAGCCCGACAATACCGGCTCCAGCCACCAGAATCAGCAGCGTCTTGATCTTGACGGGCGGGGTCGTGAGGATCGCCCCAGACGGAGGGAATCTGGTGCACGGCAGCCTTGCTGGCCATCGTCGTGCCCGCCCCCGTCGCGGATCCGTCCAACGAATAGGCCCAGGTACCTGCCGGGTTCACGGCGGGCAGCAGCACCTTCACCGTCACGACAAAAGCGACAATACCGAACAGTGCGTACGCCAGGGACACGAGCATCCCGGAAACGATCCTCGCCCCTCCTACGCCACGCGAGCGCCAAGCCGGCGACGAAAACAGTCAGCCCCAGGTCCTCCTTGACGAGGATGACCGGTGCCAACCACGCCATGCAGGCACCCCACCGCCGCTCGACGAAACGCAACGCCTGCGACGGCCAACAGCGGGACGGCCACACAGACCTCGTGAAACTGGGCACCGACCGCGCCCTGCAGACCCCACCCCAGCCCGTACGTCAGACCAACGAGCACGGCGCCACCGCGCCCGAAGAGCCGCTGCGCCAGTCGCGCAATCGGCAGGACCGACGCCGCAATCAACAGGTCCTGGATGACCAGGAGAGTGAGCGCCGACGGGAAGAAACGATAGATCGGCCCGAGCAGGGCCAGGATCGGATGGAAGTGATCTCCCAGCAGGTTGTAGCCCGGGGCCTTGATCGGGACGATGGGAGCCTCGAAGCGCGAGTACCCCTGAACGGCCTCGGCGAAAATCGCCAGATCCCACGAGGGGTCAGAGAGCGTGCGCCACTGCGCCAACGAAAAACAGATGTAGAGAGTGCCGACCGTGCAGGCGAGCGCGGCGGGAAGCCACCACGCCGAAGCGACGCGCGCGACGTCCGACCGATCCGGGAGCCTCACCCGACCATCTCCGAGCGGCGAGGCGAGGCCTCGACATCGTCGGCGTGCTCGCGGGACGAGGCCGGGGCCGGGTAAGGCACGCCGATGCCCTGCTCGTGGTCGGCGCGACGCTTCGAGCGGGCGTCTGAGTGGAAGACCTGACTGACGGAGGTACGCAAGGCGTCGAACATGCGCGCAGGGCGGTTCAAGGAGCCGAGGGAACGGTCCGCGCCCGAGTGCGCGAAGTTGCAGGGGACCTCCATGACGGACAGTCCGGCGCGCAGCACGCTGATGGTCATCGCAGCTTCGAGGGCGTAGCGGCCAGCGAAAGGCATCGCCGCGTCAATGGCCTCGCGCGTCAGGCAGCGCTGGTAGCTCAGCGGGTAGTGGCAGTACCAGCCGGTCTTGCGGCGAATGAGTCGGCGCATGACGGCCGGGCCGTAGCCGGAGTATTCGCGCCCGGTGGCAGGCACCGCGATGCTCATGTCCACCTCGCGGGAGACAACGGCCTCGACGAGGGCGGTGGCTTCGACGGCGGACTCACCCAGGTCGGGCGAGAGCAGCAGGATGTGACGGGGTGGGCCGTCGGGACGGTCCCGCATGGCGGCGACCTTTCACGCCCGTCTCGATGGCCGAGGCGCGCCCCCGTTCGACGGAGTGGCGCACGACGACGGCACCTGCGGCTCGGGCTGCGCGACCCGTGTCGTCCGTCGATCCATCGTCGACGACAATAAGAAGGTCAACGCCGGGTATAGCGCGGCATGCGCGCACGGTGGCCGCAACGGCACGGCCGACGTTGTGCGCAGCGATGACTGCAGCGACACGCTGCGGGTGGGAACTTCGGGATCCGCTGGCATAGTTCACACGACATAGTTTACGGGTAGCGGAACGCGATTGCGTCCCCGCCACCCGTAATGTGAGCGACAAGCCTGCCTAAACGGCGGGTAAAAGTATGCTCAGCGGATCGTCACCGCACGGGACACGAGGCCCTGGCGCGCGCGGCGTTCCTTGTCATCCAGACGCTCGGTGACGGCAAGCGCCTCGGCCAAAGCCTTGGCGAAGACCTGCGTGCCGGGCGCGACGTCGGAGGCGCTGGCACCCTCGGGCAGTTCGAAGACCGGGACGATGAGGCCGCACGCACGGAAGGAACCCACGTAGCGCGAACCCTCACCGACGTTAGCCTCGCCGCGCGCAGCCAGGCGAGCCAGCGCATCGAAGAGCTTGGTCTCGTCGTTGTCCGTCAGGAAACGAACGAAGTTACGGTTCATCTCGCACCAGTACGCGCCGGGGACGCCGGGCACGGGTTCGGTCGGGATGATCTCATCGCGGTTCTGTTCAAGGGCGCGACGCGTCTGCTCATCGATCTCCTCAGCCGGGTCGAACCAGAAAGAGAAGTCCTCCTCGAGCTTCATGTCCGTGAAGCTGTCGGCGTCGACGATGTCCTGGAGGCGCTCGGACGGCTCGCGTACGTCGATCGAGATGACGCCCTCGTCGCCCGCTTCCTTCGCGGCGATGGCCGCGAGCAGCGCGGCACCCGCGTCGTGGCTGAGGTCCGCGGAGTTCGAGCGGGTCTGCAGCGCGACAAGGATGCGCCCGTCAGGGCGCACCATGGCGGGCTGCCCCTCTGGCAGGAGGGTGACGAAGTCGAATTCGACGGCACCGTGGTCGGCGTTGGTGCGTGCGGTCAGTGTGGCCGCCGGGATGAGCTCGCGCATGGCGACCAGCTCAATCTCCTTCGGCAGGCCCTCGTAGGGGCGCGCGACGAAGGGGATCGGCGGACGATGCGCCTTGAGCTTGGCGGGATCGGTGACCTTCTTACGGCGGCTAGCTTTACCCATGGGTGTAATCGTAGCGGGTTTCGTTCAATCGACGAGGTCAGGGCTGGGCGAGCCGGTCCAGCCCGGGCCTCGTCAGCATCCCCGGGCGATGACCTCCACGCCGGGCAGGGCGGCGCGGTAGGCGTCGAGGAAGCGCTCGTACCCGGCCACGCCCTCGGGGGTGGGTTCCAGAGTGGAGACCGAGGCCTCGGCAAAGACCCGCTCGGAGAGGTACTCCGGCAGGGCGGGAGTCGCCGAATTCCCAGCAAGGACAGCACGGTAACGCGCGAGGACGGCGATGCCCCACGCGCCGCCCTCGCCTGCGGTATCGCCGACGGACACAGGGATATTCAGCGAGTCGGCGAGGATCTGCTGGGCGACGCCCGGAGTCTTAAAGAGTCCGCCATGCGCGAAGAGCGAATCGAGGCCGACCCCCTCCTCGCGGAGGATATCGACGCCGATACGCACGGCCGCGAAGATGCTCATGAGCTGGGCGCGCACCGCGTTCGCGAGGGTCACGCGGGCCTCAGCCGTGTGCGTGAACACGGGCTGGGCGGTCTCCTGTCCAACAATCGGTTCGGCGGACAGGGTGTTGTAGGCCATGACGCCGCCCGCGTCGGCCTCGCCCACGAGCGCGTGGTTGTAGAGGGTGTCGTAGATCGCGGGGACGCTCACGTCAGCTCCGATGAGGCGCGCAAAGTCCGCGAACCAGCCCACCCACGCGTCGAGCTCGGACGCGCCATTGTTTGAATGGACCATCGCGACGGGCGAGCCATCCGGCGTGGTCACCATGTCAATCTCGGTGTGCAGCTCGGTGAGGGAACGCTCAATAACGGCCATCAGGAAAACGGATGTGCCGCACGAAATATTGCCCGTACGCTGCGCGATCGCGTTCGTCGCGATCATGCCTGTGCCCGCGTCGCCTTCCGGCGGGCACAGTGCAATCCCGGGCTGCAGCGCGCCGGTCGGATCGATGAGCGCGGCACCTTCGGGGGTCAGCGCACCCGCGTCCTCGCCCGCGCTCAGCACGGTCGGAAGCACGTCGCGCAAGCGCCACGGGACCCGAGTCTCAACCAGGGCCTCGTACTGATCGAGGTAGGACGCCACGTATGTGCCCGTGGTCGAGTCAACCGGGAACATGCCGGAGGCGTCGCCGATGCCCAGGACATGGCGGCCCGTCAGCTGATGGTGCACCCAGCCGGCGAGCGTCGTCAGGCGAGCGACGCGCGGCGCGTGCTCCTCAGAGTCGAGGACCGCCTGATGCAGGTGGGCAATCGACCAGCGCAGGGGAATGTTGAATCCAAAGAGGTGAGTCAGTTCGTCGGCGGCGCGGCCCGTATTCGTATTGCGCCACGTGCGGAAGGGCGCGAGCAGATGATCGTCGGCATCGAAGGCAAGGTAGCCGTGCATCATGCCCGAGATGCCGATCGAGCCGTAGGAGGTGGGGGTGACATCGTAGCGCTCGCGCACGTCGGCGACCAGGGAGGCATAGGCGGAGCGCAGGCCCACCACGACCTCGTCAAGGGTGTAGGACCACAGGCCATCCTCCAGGTGGTTCTCCCAGGCGTGGCCGCCGGTGGCGAGCACTTCGTGGTCGGGGCCGATCAGGACGGCTTTGATGCGGGTCGAACCGAATTCGATGCCGAGCGAAGTGTCGGCGGCGGCGATGGCGGCGCGAGGGTCGGTGCTCATGTGTGCTCCTTGGGTCTTCATTGACGAGGCCGTGGCCCGGAATGCGCTAACGGTAACACTTTCGTGAACGCCCCGGCGAGGACCTGCGGCCATTTATCGAACACTCTGCACGATATATGCGGAATTATGGCTTATTAACAACCTTGTGACCCCATCAGCCCGATTCTCCCACCCGCCCACCTTCCTCTCACATGTCCCCTTCCAGCTGACGGCTCGGGGGAGTAGACTACGCGTAGTCACTATTCAGGAGGACGCATGTCTACAGCACGTGTTGCACGCTCCGTCAAGCTCGATCCCGAGATCGACGCCCGACTCACGGCCCTTGCGCAGCGGACGGGACGAACGAAATCGTTCTACATGAATCGTGCCATCGAGTCAGCGCTCGAGGAGATCGAGCTGGCCTACTCACTGCAGGCAGACCTCGAAGATATCCGCAGTGGACGCGCAACATCGGTGAGCCTTGACGAGGCGGTGAAGACCCTTGGCCTGGAGGGCTGAGCTATCACCGCGCGCAATGAAACAGCTCAGCAAGCTCGATAAGCCGACCGCGAGACGCATCATCGACTATCTCCGCGAAACCGCGAGTGGCGTGGATCCCCGCTCGCGAGGCAAGGGACTGACCGGCAACCTCGCAGGATTTTGGCGATACCGTGTTGGCAACTATCGGATCATTGCATCCATCGAAGATGATGAGCTATTGATCCTCGCCATCAACATCGATCACAGGTCTCGGATCTACCGCTGACCTACTGAGCGCCGAAGCCCCCGATGAAGAGCTCACGGGTGCGGTCGATCGCCGCGAGTTCCTTGTCCGTGAGCGGCTTGGTGGCGCTGCGCTCTATAAAGGTCAGGACGACCGAGGCGTAGACCTCCGAGGCCAGGGGAAGCACGTCATCATCGATGCGTCCGCGCGCCCAATCGGCAAATACCGAACGACATGTCTGGCGGAGACGCTCGTGCAGATCATCCTCTCCCCCGACACGAATGGCGAGCAGGGTCGTCAGGGCGCGCCCGTTGCGCGCGTAGATGTCGGCCAGGTGACGCGCGACCGCCCGAGAGTCACCACTCTCCCCAAACCACAAGCCTTCGAGCGCGGGAGTAATGTCCTCGAGGAGGAAGGACACCACCTCGGCCAGAAGCGCATCCTTGCCGGTGTAATGGTCATAGAAGGTCGTGCGCGAGACCATCGACACACGGCAGATATCGGCGACGCTCACATGCTCGTAGGGCTTGGCCTCGCACGCCTTCACGAGGCCGGAGCGGATCGCGCGGCGAGTCTTGCGAATGCGCAGGTCCAGGTTCTTCTCGGCGTCCCGCCCATGCTTGTCCAGGTTTCGCAGATACATGATGCTCCCATCATTTTCCTCGGATCTGTGGGCCTATCCTACTCTTCTCGAAGTATGCATCCGGTAATGGACACTTCATTCGATATTGTCTGCTCCCGATTGTTGTCCCAGTACGTAGCCTCGAGGCATGTTCACTCACTACACGGGCAACCGGCAATTCGATCTCCAGCTCAATCGGACCTTCGCTCCCCTGCTTAATCGCGAGGACATCGCACGCATCGCCGACACTGCGCTCCCTCACATTCGCTCGACGAAGGACATCACGGCACTTGCCCACTCGCTCGCGCAGCGCTTCGATGCCGAAGGCGACGCGGAGGCCGCGTGGCGCCTCCACGAGCTGGCAGCCTTCTACGTCTCCCCCTCCGACCCCCGCAAGCGCCGCGCCATCGACGCCATGTCGGCCGCATTCGACGAGGCGCGCCACGGCCTCGCCCTCACCCGTCACGCGATCCCCTACCGGGATGGCGAACTCACCGCGATGCGCTGGGAGGCAGACCCAGACGCCCGCGTGCAGGCCCCCGCGGGCACACCGCACACACTTGTCATGCTGAACGGTTTCGATGGCTATGCGGAGGAGATCATTGACTTCGCGTCCTACTTCCCCACCCGTCCATTCGACATCATCGCGTTCGATGGGCCGGGGCAGGGACACGCGGCGCTGGCGGGTATGACGCTCGAGCCAGAGTGGGAGCGCCCGACGAGCGCAGTGTTGGACTACTTCGGCGTGGAGAGCGCAGCCGCGCTCGGCGTGTCCTTCGGCGGCTACCTCGTCATGCGCGCGGCCGCCCACTGCCCGCGCATCAGCCACGTGATCGCCTTCGACATGATGTTCCGGCTCCTCGACGGGCTGGCGCTGCCACTGCCTCGTCCTCTGCGTCCCCTCGCCGAGGCCGTGGTCGGTCACGCTCGTCCCGCATGGCTCATCGACGCGGCGCTGCGCATCGCGCCGAGGTTCAGCGCGGACCTGGCGTGGAAGCTACAGCAGGCCAGACACCTCACGGGCCTGAGCACACCGAGCGAGGTGCTGCACGCCCTTCGGCGACTATACGATGAAACCCCTCGAGGGCTTGATTCATCAGCCGTGCCTGGTGCTTGCTGGCGACGCGGATCAGTACGTGCCCTTCGAGCGCCTGGCAGACGTGCGGCGGGTCCTGGCAAACGCGGCGTCGCTGGACGTGCGCATCTTCCACGAAGCCGAGGACCCGGACATGGCACAGCATTGCCAGATTGGGGACCTGAACCGCGCCTTCACGATCATGGGCGACTGGCTGCAGGCACCACATCATGCACGTTAACCCTCTATTGCGCACCTTAACCCGCTATTACGCGTGTGGGCAGGGCTGCCCACGTGCGAATTAGCGGGCCCACGTGCGAAAAACATGGGCACGTACTGACGCGCGCTTGCAACCATCGAAGAATGCTAGCAATCACCGCTCAGCGGCCAGCAACCCCGCAGCGGCGCATAATCGCGTGCATGACGGCGGCGGCACCGTCGTTTTCGACGGCCGCCGTCACGTGATCGGCGTGAGAACGCACCTCGTCAGAGGCACCCCCCATCGCGACGCCGAAGGCCGCCCACTCGATCATCGCGATGTCGTTGGTGCCATCCCCGACGGCGACGGTCCCAGCAGCGGGAACGCCCAGTCGCGCCCGCAGTGACTCCAGGCCGGTTGCCTTGGTCACGCCGAGCGGCTCAATATCCGCCCAGGACGTCCACCCGACGAACACCTCGTGGGTGCGCGAGACGTCCAGGGAGGACAAAACGGAGTCAAACACATCGCGATCCATGTCCGCGGCGCGTACGACGATCTTCGGGGTCGGCGTGGAGGCCAGCTCCTCCATCGACACGATGCGATGCTCGCTGCCCTCAATCTCATTGTTCGGGAAGGGAGCAGACAGCAGAATGTCGGGATGTGGCATCGACGCGAACACGACACCCGGAATGGCGGAGGCAATCTCCTCCAGGCATGAACCGGGCACGAAGGTGCGCTCCTCGACGATCTCGCATTGCCCGCCGCTCACTCGCACGAGGGTCGCGCCGTTATTGCACAGCGCCCACCCATCCGTGAAGCCCAAGGCATCGAGGATCGGGGTGACGCCTTCGAGCGCGCGGCCCGACGCGATGAGCACGTGAGCACCCGCGGCGGCGAGGCCGTGGATCCCCTCGAGGACGCGCGGGGTTGCCCCCGCGGGGGTCAGGATCGTGCCGTCGATGTCGAGCGCGACCAGGACCTGGCCCGCCGACGTCGGAAAGTCGGCGGGCAAGGCGGCCGAGGCCTCGTCGAGGAGATCCTCGAAGGGGCGGGCAACTTCCCCGGAGGAGGGGACCGTCAGGAAGCGCTCTTGGCTCATCGAGCGAGGGGGGTCAGGACGTCGAGTCCACCCAGGTAGGGGCGCAGCGCTGCCGGAACGTACACGGATCCGTCCGCCTGCTGGTGATTCTCCAGGAAGGCGACGATCCAGCGGGTCGTGGCCAGCGTGCCATTGAGCGTGGCGACCGCGGCCATGCCGTCCTCCCGGCGCTCGCGAATGCCGAGGCGGCGCGCCTGGAACGTCGTGCAGTTTGAGGTTGAGGTGACCTCCATGTAGCGCTGCTGGGTGGGCAGCCAGGCCTCGCAGTCGAACTTGCGGGCGGCGGAGGTGCCCAGGTCGCCGGCGGCCGTATCGATGACGCGGTAGGGCAGCTCGACCTTGGCGAGCATCTCCTCTTCCCACGCGAGGAAGCGCTGATGCTCCTCGGCGGCGTCCTCGGGGCGGCAGTAGCTGAACATCTCGGCCTTGTTGAACTGGTGGACGCGGATGATGCCGCGCGTGTCCTTGCCCGCGGAGCCAGCCTCGCGGCGGTAGCAGGTGGACCAGCCCATGTAGCGCTTGGGACCGGCGCTCAGGTCAAGGATCTCGTCGGCGTGGTAGCCGGCGAGGGCCACCTCGGACGTGCCCGTCAGGTACAGGTCGTCGGCGGGCAGGTAGTAGATCTCGTCGGAGTGCTCGTTGAGGAAGCCCGTGCCGCCCATGATCTGCGGGGTAACCAGGGTCGGGGTCATCATCGGCACGAAGCCGTTCGCGAGCGCCTGGTCCATGGCCATCGTCATGATGGCCAGCTCGAGGCGGGCACCGATGCCCTTGAGGTAGTAGAAGCGCGCGCCGGAGACCTTCGCGCCGCGCTTGGTGTCGATCGCGTCCAGGCCCTCGCCGAGCGCGAGGTGATCCTGAGGCTCGAAGCCCTCGGCGGCGAAGTCGCGGGGGGCAGGACCCTCGTGGCGCAGGACCACGAAGTCGTCCTCGCCACCAACGGGCACGCCGTCGAGAACGAGGTTGGGCAGGAGGCGCGCGAGGCGGTCTGCCTCGGCGTCAGCGGCGTTGGCGGCGGCCTCGGCGGCCTTCACCTGCTCGGCGAGTTCCTTGGCCTTGGCCAGGATCGCGGGACGCTCCTCTTGGAGGCGCGACCCACGGACTTGGAGACCTCCTTTTGGGTGGCGCGCAGCGTCTCGAAGGCCTGCAGGGCCTCGCGGCGGGCGGCGTCGGCCGCGATGATCTCATCGACGAGGCCGGGGTTGGCTCCGCGGGCACGCTGGGAGGCGCGGGCGGGTTCGGGGTTTTCACGCAGGGCACGCACATCAATCATGGAACCATCCTATGCCAGGTGGCCCGGCTCTGTCCCCCACCGTGCCGGATGCCAAATCCGCAGCAGAGACCAGGGTTATGCACCAACCATCCGATCAATTCAACAGAAATACCAAAAGTTATCCACCTCTTGTGAATAACCGTGTGTATAACGATGAGCATCGTTGCACAACAGCTGGTCATAGCCACTATGGGGCACAACGAAAAGAGCTTTCACAGCCTGTCCACAACCCCCTAATCCACAGGCAGACTAAGATGTGCACATGGACGCTACACCGTGGATACTCGCAGCCGCTGCAGGAGCCGGAGCAATCGGCGTCGCGCGCGCTGTCACGGCGCTCACCAGACGTCATCGCAGACGGCAGGCACTTTCCATCCCGGCAACGGCGGACGACCCGGAGCGCGGCAGGCCTCGTCCGTGGATCATCATGAACCCCTCGAAGCACGACGATCCACAGGCTTTCAAGGACCTCATTGACCGCAAGGCCAAGGAACTCGGCATCGACCACGTGCACTGGCGCGAGACCACACGCGAAGACCCGGGCACCGGGCAAGCAGTGCGCGCCCTCAAGGAAGGCGCATCCATCGTCATCGCCGCAGGCGGAGACGGGACCGTGCGCGCGGTCGCGGCTGGCATGGCCGGGTCGGGCGTGCGCATGGGCATCATCCCCGTCGGCACCGGCAACGTCCTGGCGGGCAACCTCTCCATTCCCGATGACCCCGCACACGCACTCGCCGTCGCTCTAGACGCCAACCACAGGCCCGTGGACTTGGCGTGGGTGCGCGTCGAAGACACCACCGAACCCTCAGCACTTCCCGCCGAAGGCGCACTGCGCGACGCTGCCCGCCGAGCCACCCACCGCACTGAGGATGAGGAACGCGAACCCGCCACGGCCTCGTCCATCGAGCCACGCACCGATGAGTACGCCTGCCTCGTCATCGCAGGCATGGGCTACGACGGCGCGACGATGGCAGACACGGATCCCTGAGCTAAAGAAACGCATCGGGTGGATCGCCTACGTGTGGGCGGGACTAGGCGCGATGGGCGTGCCGCGCATGAAGGCGCACCTGGTGCTGCGGTCCCCCATCGCCACCGCGCCCGACCCGCTGGGAGTGAGCGACCAGCTGTCCGGGCAAACCATTAACGAGGCCGCAGCCCCCTCCGGGCGGCAAGATTCTCCACGCTCGTCGGCGGATGAAGTCACGCGCATCGAGGCACGCTCGGTCATGTTTGCGAACGCGGGCGAACTCAAGATGCTGGTTCTCGCTCCCGACGCGAACCTGTCGGACGGACTCATCGACGTCATCGCGGTCGACGCGCACGTCGGCCTGCTCGGCTGGGCGGATGTCACGTGGAAGATGCTCGGCCAGCTGATCGGTCTGCGCCCCATCAACCTGCCCGTGTCGACGGGCACGGTCGCATTCCGCCAGGCGAAAGGCGCCTCCGTGACGGCCACCGAACCGCAGGTGTGCCAGGTGGACGGCGACGCCATCGGCTTGGCCCGCACGATGCACGTGCGCATGCAGGCCGGCGCACTGGACGTGGCCGTGCCCGCCGAGCGCACGTGGATGGAGCTGCTGCCCAGCTGACCCACTCCGTGATACAGCGCGCCCCGGCCCAAATCCGTGCGCGTGTCGCCACTGACCCACATTTGAGCTTGTTGCTAAATGGTGCAGACCTGCTTCATGCGCGCCCGGAATCGCCGGGATGCGGGAGGTCAGGCCAGCGGCCAGGAGGGGGCAGAGCCGCCCGCCTTGCCCGTGCCGTCGCCGCCGCGCAGCAGGTCCGCGACCCACGCGCGACCCGCACGGAACGCCTCGTCCGTCGTCCCGGGGACAACGGCTGCACGCACGCCGTCGACGCGCGGGTAGGACCCCATGAAACGGACCTCCGGCGAGTAGCGGTGCAGGCCGACGAGGGCCGCCTGGACGCGTTCCTCGCGGATGTGCCCAACGATGTCGATACTGAACGTGTAGTTGCCGAGGCCGTCGCCGCTCGGACGGGACTCGATGCGCGAGAGGTCCACGCCGCGCGCCGAGAACTGCTCGAGGAGGGTCAGCAGAGCGCCCGATTCGTTGACGGGCAGGGCCACCTGGATGGTCGTCTTGTCCGCGCCGGTGGGCGGGGGCACCGCGCCCGGACGCGCGACCAACACGAAGCGCGTGATCGCGCCCTGGGTTATCGGCCACGTCCTGGTAGAGGGCCTCGAGGCCGTAGGTGCTCACGGACACCGCGTTGCACAGGGCAGCGTCGAAGGAGGCGTCACCGTCGGAGAGGAGTTCGGCGGCCGCCGCCGTCGAGGTCGCAGGCACGTGGATCGCGCCCGGGAAGGTACTCTCGACCCAGCCGCGGCACTGCGCCCACGCGTGCGGATGCGTGCCGATGCGGCGGACGTCTTCAGCGCGCGTGCCCGGCAGGACTGCGAGCTGGAAGACGACGTGGACGTGCATTTCGGCGACGATCACGAGGGGATCGCCGTGCGAGAGGGAGTCGAGGGTCGCGTTCACGCCGCCCTCGATGGAGTTTTCGATCGGGACGACGGCGCGGTCGGCCTCGCCGCGGCGCACAGCCGCAAGCGCCTGCGGGGCGCTCGTCATCGGCAGGAGGACGGCACCGGCGGGCGCGACCTGGTGGACGGCCTGTTCGGTAAAAGTACCGAAGGGGTCCGAGGAACGCGATGCGGAGCTTGTCACCGAGGGGCGCGGGGCCGGGAATGTTCGTCGTCATAGCGTCAAGGGTATCGACACGCGACGGAGGTGAGCGCACTCAGTCCCAGCTCAGGGGCGCATTGTGGCCTACTCGTCGCCGGACCGGGGTTCCTCCGGGTCATCGGCACCCGGCTGGGTGGAGCGGATCCCGTCCGCGAAGGCCTGACTGCCGCCGCCGGGGGTGACGTAACCGCATGCGGTGATCTTCCACAGCTTCGCGGTACCGCCCGCGTCGACCAGCTCAAAGCCGCTGGAAGTGTCGACGCCGTAGAAACCGGGGTTGCGGCTCGAGCGCAAGAAGTTGTAGTAGCTACCGTCTTCTTCCTCGTAGAAGTGTGTGATGCCGAGGTTGCGCACGACCTCGCAGACCTCGGGATCGGTCGTAATGTCACGGAAGTGCTGAGTGAGGACCTTCTGCGAGGCCCCATCACCGTTGACCGTGCTGAGCTGGGGGAAGACGGCCTTGCGGCCGCCCAGCATCTCCGAGTAGGCGGCACCCGCGATGGGGTCGCCGACGATGAGGGCGTCGGGCGCGGTCGTGTACTGCATGCGGCGCAGCATGGCGAGTTCACCCTTGACAGCCATGCCGGGCTTGCCCAGGCGCGTCGGGTCGTACACGTAGGCGACGGCGGAGTCACGAGCGTCAATCGCGCCGAGGCCGGACAGGAGAACGACGAGCGAGAGGATACCCACCTGGATCGGCCAGCGGGGTGCCTCGACACCATCCTCGACGTCGTCCTCGATGCCGCGCTCGGCCAGGATGCGACGCAGAGAAACTGTCCATGCCGCGTGAATGCCGTGGACGATAGCCGCGACGCCGACGGCCATGAGGACGGCCAGCGCGATGTCCTCGACGCCCATAATGCGCCGCCCGTCCTTGTACCAGGGGGCGAGCAGGAAGGTGCGCAGCGCAGAGTCGGGGGCGTAGGCGAGCCCGGTGAGGACAGCGAGAATCAGGTAGGAGACGAGAGGCCAGGCCGGCATCGGAGCGGCTTCCTTGCGATCCATCAGTCGGATAGTCTCGATCTCGCGACCGTCGATGTCCAGACGGGCCTCGTCGGCCATTCATCGACCGGGTCGGGGCGTCGCAGCAACGTGTGGAGGCGAGCGGTGACGACGATACCTGCGACGAGGAGAAGCACTTGGATGAGCGTCCACCACGTCGTGCTCGTCGTCTGCGCGAACGGCGGGTAGGGCAGGAGTCCATGCGAGAAGGCTTCGCCCCAGCCACTGCCTCGACGCGGGTAGCGGCCCATCGCTTGGATCTTCGGTGAGGCGAGCGCGATCAGGGGCAGGGCGAGGACAGCGAGGCCGACGCCGACCCACAGGATGGCGGTGAGCTGGCCTCGGCCCTCACGCGCCAGCGCAGAGCGCGCGAAAAAGACGATGGAAGACAGAAGGGGCGCGGCGAGGAAAGCCAGGAGGGAGAAGGCAGCGCTGGGGTGCGCACCGACGAGGCCGAGGCAGCCTACGAGGAGGAAGAGAACCTGGGGGATGCGGCGGATCAAAGACCGGATGCCGTCCCCGAAACGCAGGTCTGCGGCCGCGCGCCGACCAGCGACGATGAAGACCGCAGCGAGGCCGGGGACCAGCACCGTGCCCGTCGAGTTGGGCCACTGGTTATACATGGTCAGCGCGTCAGCCGGCATGTTGTGCAGTATGCCGCCGATGAGCGGAGTCGCAAGGAGGGCCGTGCGCGAACCCGTTAGTACGGACACCAGAGCCGCCAGGCCGATCACCCACACGGCCATGAGGGCCAGGGAGGACACGTTGGAAGCCTGGACAACCGAGTCGTAGCGGGCGAAGAGCGCGACGAACGCGTGCCAGCCCGTCGGGTAGTAGACGCGCCGCCCACCGTAGAGTTCATGGAGACCACCGAAAGGGCTGGCATCCTTGCCGTAGAGGATCGCGTGAACGCCATTCTGATGGAACGTCGGGTCCCACTGCTGGACAGGGTTCGCGGGATCTGCAACCGACAGCAGCGGCCAGGCAGCCAGGAGGAAACCCACGAGGATCGTGCCCCACGTCGCCGCGCGGATTGCCGCCTGACGTCCGCCGATCGGCACGCGCACACCGATGGCCTCGCGGAAAGGCACCCCGTTGAGGGCAAACCCGCCGTTAACTCGGTGAAAGTAGCTGAGGCCCCACGCGACCGCACCGCCGACGGTGCTCATGCCGAGGACCGGCATGACCGTGGAAGCCTCCCACGGGATCTCGAGCGCCGGATAGAGGACCGTCAGGACAGTGATCAGGCCAAAGGTGAACGCCGGTGCCGCCCCGATTGCGACGAGCGACGAGCGCACCCCCGCGCGCAGCCACATGAACCCCGGCAGCACCAGGGCGACCATCATGGCCAACAGGGTCGGAACCAGCATCCACCAGGCCAGCACGTGTTACTCCTTCTCAGCAGAAGACCGACGCTTGCCGATCATCTCAATGATGACGGGCAGGACCGACGCGAGGATGATGACACCCAGGATGAGCGTCAGGTTGTCGTGCACGAAAGGCACGTTGCCCAGGAGCGAGCCAACCAGGATGAAGCCAGCACCCCAGAAGACGGAACCCAGCGTGTTAAATACCAGGAATTTCGAATAGGGGTAGCGGGCCATGCCCGCGGCGATCGGAATGAAGGTGCGCACGAAGGGAATGAAACGACCGATGACGAGCGAGCGTCCGCCGTAGTTTGTGAAGTAATGCTCAGCCTTCTCCAAGTGCTCGGTCTTCAGGATCCGCGCGTCCGGCTTGAAGAAGCGGCGACCCCACTTCGCGCCCAGGAAGTAGCCGATCTGCGCGCCAATGAAGGCGGCGACGACGACCATGGCAATGAGAGTGGGCAGATGCAGACCAAGGCGGTCGTGCAGCAAGCCGGCAGTAAACAGCAGGGACTCGCCTGGAAGAACCGGGAAAAGAACGCCGGACTCGATAAGAACGATGAGCATCGTTCCCCACAGGACCCACGGCCCCATGGCAACAAGAAGTGTCTCAGGATTCTTAAACCACTCGATAACTGTGTCAAGCATCGACGGATCCGATGCTGCCGCGAGTGTAGACCAGGTCACGATAAGGCCCTTTTCTGCCGGGAATATGTCCCCCTAACCCTACCTTTGTTGACCGCGAATATAGGATAGTCACTATGAGGAAGCGCAAGGAGTCACACGACAACCCCCCAGTTGTCGATACGAACATCCTGTTCGTCCCCTCTTCCGCGGAGGATCCGTCCTCACTAGGGGTCGATGACCTGATGGGTATGATCAACGGTGCGGGGACCACGGCAGCCCCTGCCCAGAAACCGGACATCCCCGGCCCCGAAGACAAGACCGAAATCCTCGACCCCATCGTCGTGCCCCCCACCGCAGCCCCCTCCTCCAATACACCCCCCAGCTTCCCTCCCACCGCCGCGATCGTGCCCGAGTCGGCCATCATCTCGCCGGTCGTCACCGTCAACGCGCTGCAGAGTCCCGCTCCCCGCCCCCCGCCTCGGCAATCGTCGACGCACCTCCTCCTCCGCTCCCCCGACGATGAGGAGGCCACGACACCAAGGGGTCCCATCCTCCCTCCCCCGCTCCCCGACGACGAGGAGGCCACGACACCAACGGGTCCCATCCTCCCTCCCCGCTCCCCGACGACGAGGAGGCCGCAAGACCAATCACCCCCATTCTCCCGCCACCCGCGCCCGAAGCCGACTCCGGCGAACGCGCGGTTACTGAACCGCCCGCCCCGAACCGCCCGCACCCGAACCGCCCGCACCCGAACCGCCCGCACGAACCCCCGCGCCCGAACCCCCGCGCCCGAACCGCCTGCACCCGAGCAGGCCGGTCCCAGCGCCGCCACGAACGAGGCCTTCGAGGCGAGCGCAACGTCCGCCGACCAGACCGACATCGCCGCCGTCCCCACCCTCGTCACCGTCGCTGCGTCCGCCGCAGCCAACACAGCGAGAACCCGGAAGACGACACGCGAGCCACGACGGAGCCACAACCGATCACGCGCCCACCCCGACCGACTCGCCCGCCGAGAAGGACACGGCGGACGCACAGGCCACCCCTGCCTCGGACACGGTCGTGCGCGCCAAAAACGGCGAGGTCGCGCTGCCCGTCCCCGCCCGCAGGCTCCGCCTCCCCGGCCCGCCTACATCGCCGACCGCATCTTCACCATCCAGCGCAGGCGCGAGGACGTCGTCGACATCGTCATCTCGATCCTCGCAATCCTCATCATCTGGACCATCGGCACCGTCGCCAGCGCCACGACGCGCGGCGTCACCATGGACGTCCTGCAATTCCAGCTCATCCGCCAGATCCTGATCCTGCCCGTCAACCTCGTTGAGGGCCTCATCATCCTGATCACGCCGATCATGGTGATCATCTCCCTTGCGCTGAGAAAACGCCTGCACACCATCATCCAGGTCATCGTCACGAGCGTCGTCGCCGCCGTCGGCGGCTGGATCATCGCCATCCTCACCGGTCTGTTGCCCGCCTACCTCACCATCCCCCTGAGCGTGGACCGGCTCATCGCCACACAGGGCCACAGGAGCGGCTTCGTGATCGCCATCAACCTGGTACTCGTCACCCTGTGCGCCATGTTCACCTCAGCAGGCGAAGCCCAATCGATGAGAGCCATTCGCTGGGGCTGGATAGGCGTGTGGGTCATCCTGATCCTAGGCGTCCTGCGCTCCTCGATGACCCTGCCCGTCGCGTTCATCTCCGTGTTCCTCGGCCGTGCGTTCGGCTCAGGATCGCGGTGGATCATGGGCTACGACGACCAGAGAGCCAAGGGGGTCACCCTCGTCGAGGCGCTCCTCGGCATCGGCATCACGCCCTCGCGGATCGTGCGCACCGACCTGGACACCACCATCGAACCGCTGTCCACATGGGCGGTCGCCGAGAACGCCCGCGGACGCCTCACACAGGTACCCGCCGATCTGGGCGACATAGCATCACCATCACGCGACGCCCCGACCCCGACCACAACCGCCACTACCAGGTGTGGAGCGACACCGGGCTGACCTACGAACTCATCGTCATGGACCCCGGTCAAGAGCTGACCGGCACCCTCCTCGAGATGTGGAACAACCTGCGCCTGCGCGGTATTAGCCGCTGGGTCTCCCCCTCCCTCAAGGCCCAGGCGGAACGCTCCTCGTTCACAACCTTGCAGGCTCTGCGCGCCGGCGTCTTCACGCAAGAACCCATCGCGATCGCCTCGGCGAACGACTCGATCATCATGGTGCTCTCCGCTCTGCCCCCAACGACGCCGCTGACGGAGCTCGGCGAGCGGGCCTCGGACGAGGTCTTGGATCGTGCGTGGGAACAGCTGCGGTACGCGCACACGCGGGGCATTTCGCACCGCGCCCTCACGCCCGAGGCTGTCGTCGTCGACGCGTCCTCCGACGTGTGGCTGCTCGACTGGGATTCGGGCGAGGTCGCGACGACTGAACTCAACCAGTCCATCGACATCGCCCAGATGCTAGTCCTGACCGCCCTGGCAGTGGGTCCCCAACGTGCGCTTGAGGCCGGTCGACGCTGCGTCGGCGACGAGACCCTCATCGCGTGCGCGCCCGTCATCCAGAAGCCGGTCCTGCCCGCCTCGGTGAACCAGATGCTGCGCCGATCCGATCTGCTCAGTGATCTGCGCGCCGCCCTCGTGGGTGACTCCGAGGCCGAGTCCGCCCCGACAGCCGACCTGCAGCGCTTCCGCCCGCGCACGATCTTGACGATCGCGGTCGCATTCATCGCGGTTTTCATCGTCGTCTCCTCTCTCAACTTCAACGACCTCGTCTCCACGGTGAAAAGCGCGAAACCCGTGGTGGATGGCCGCGTCCGCCGCGTTAGCCTGCCTGATCTGGGTGGGTTCGGCCGTGCCGCTCATGGCCCTGTCCCCCGAGAAGCTGCGCTTCGGCGACACCCTCATCGCGCAGGTGGCCGCCTCGATCATCACGGTCGTCGCACCCGCCGGTGTGGGTCCTGCTGCCCTGAACCTGCGCTACCTGCGCAAAGCGCCGCGTCACCCACCGCCGCTGCCGTGACGACGGTGACGCTCATGCAGATCTCGCAGGCGCTCATCACGATCATCCTCCTGCTGCTCGTCATGGTCAGCGCGGGTTCATCCCTGTCCGTCTCACTCCCCTACGGCACGATCCTCGCGGTCGTCGCGGTCGTCATGCTCGCGGTCGGCGTCATCGTGGCCGTCCCAAAGGTACGCCGCTGGATCTGGGCCAAGATCGAGCCGACGTGGCAGCAGGTCTACCCGCGTCTCCTGTGGATCATCGGACAACCTCGTCGCCTGGCCGCCGTCGTGGCTGGCAACCTGCTCATGAACATCGGCTACGTGGGCGCGTTCTGGACCGCCATGGTCGCCATGGGTGGCTCGCTGAACTTCTCAACGGTTGCTATCACCTACCTGACCGCGAACGCAGCGGGTTCCTTCATCCCCTCCCCGGGTGGTATCGGTACCGTCGAAACGGCACTCACCTCGGGTCTGACAGTCGCGGGCGTCTCCTCCTCGGTCGCGATTGCCACCGCGCTGCTCTACCGTCTCGTCACCTTCTACGGGCGCATCCCGTTTGGCTGGCTGGCCATGAAGTACATGGAGAAGAAGGATCTGATCTAAGCGTTAGCTTTCCGGACCTCGGCCCTGAGGCTGGGGATGTGCGCCGGATTCGCGCCTCTTTGCACGTGCCGTGGTAACACTCAGATGCGCACCGCGAGTTGACTGCACCTCACTCTGCACGAGGCCGGGGCTAGGCAATGCGCGACACCGTGGCACGACGGCACGGGGAGGCTTACTTCTAGTTACTTCTAATTTGGATCAAATTTGAAGCAACTAGAAGTTACCTTTTGCAACAGTTCTTGCAACAAGACCCCTACGCTGCGTCGCACAACCTAACGACCATGTCGATCATGGAACTTCGCTACGCCTCGGCACCCCGAACCCGGCGTTGGAGATCTGTGACCGGGTACCACTCGAAGCTGCGACCGCGCTTGGTACGCATCAGGTATCCCCCGTCCTCAAGACCGCGCAGATCAGCATGCGCCGTCTGCGGCGTCACCCTGTACTTGTCCGCATGTGATGCAGCTGTCACGGTGATAGCAGAGTCCTTTAACGCTTCCTCAATGACCCTACCTGTCGATTATTAAGATCGGCATTCGCGATGCTTCACTGTTCCATTTTCTTGACTGCCAGGTAATCGTACCACGGATTCAGACGCAGAATAATCTCCGCATGCCAGATTGTAGCAGGTGAGATCCCCTCTCATCCTGCTCAACCTCAAGGAAGGACTGCGCATACTTTGGCAGGCGCTGCAGAAGCCTCGACACCGGGACGAAATCCATGAGGGAAGCCTTCGCGCAGCATCACCCACTGCGCAATCACGCGGGCAGTGCGCCCATTGCCATCGACGAAGTAGTGATCATAGCCCATCATGAAGTGCACGATGAGTGCCCGCACGAGGGGCGGCACATATTGCGAGGCATACCCCTACCGCCATTGGCAAAGTCGCATGACGCTGAGTCAGCCTGCGCCTCGGTCGGCGGCGGCATTACGTACCAGCTGGATCATCGCCCCCACTCCCATAGATACGAATTCGCTCTTCACCCTGGCACTGCAAGCGTCCTGCATCCTCCGCCTCATCGAGCGTCCCATCCGTCACGATGCGATGGACCCCGCAGATGAATTCAGGAGTGAGCTCCTCACCCAAGTGATCGCGCACATATTCGAGAGCGAGAAATTATGAGGATCATCCGCCTGAGCGATCACGTGATCCTTCTTTTTCTCGGAGATGCTGCATCACGCCTGTGGTCGAAGCCCTCCATCTGGGAGGAGGATCGTTTCTTGCAGAGAGAGCAATCAGATATCTATCTTCATCCCCCGCGTCGCCACCCTCCCGAAGCCCACCTGACCACGCGCCTGCGCCGTAATTTCCTCATTCAACCCTCGCGAAGCGATCTGGGAGATTAAACGTCAGGCGCGTTCCATCCTTCATAACGAAGGAGGGCTGTCGAGGCACGGCGCAGTGCGCACCGCGTACCACCACGCTCGGCGGCTAAGTCTTCGGTAATTGGCTCCACGGAAAGTAATACTCCACGGCCGATACCCGGATCATCCAGCCCACCAGCGAGCACACAGCAATAATGAGACGATTATCATCCATAGCCATCAGATTGGTGATGACCTGTTCGCGCAGCTCACCGCCGATAAGGCGGAGGGATTGAGTATCTATGACACCTGTTCACACGAACTTCAAATTACTTTAATTTTATCTAAATTTGAAGCAACTAGAAATAGTGCCACAGCACGCATACATCAACGAGGGCGCAACAGAACATCCAACATCCCGCCACAAGCAGGTGTCCCCACGACAAACGAGGCCGCGACCGGAACACCCGGCCACGGCCTCGTCGATGGCGGGCACACTACCAAAGACGGTTCGCGCGCACGTAGTCGGCCGACTGCACGCCACTAACGCCCCGAATCACCTCGACGGATCCGTCGGGCACGCTCAGCCCGAAGCCCTGCACGAGGTTCTCGTACTCATACTCGACTTCGACGGATCCACCGGGGAAAGATTCGGCCACAGCTTCCCTAATCGAGGCGAGCACAGCCGCGCGGTCAGCACCCTCCTCGAGGCGCACGACAACCTCGACACTCTCCGACGGACGGTCCTCACTTCCAACCATGGCCGCCTGGGCGACCACCGCAGGCGAAGCACCGGACTGGAAGGCGGTCGCCGACGCGGCGAACGACGGACTCACAACCGCAAAGCGCACACCCGCCAACACATGCCAGCGCGAGAGCTGTTTGCTTCATGGACATATTCTGCTCCTCTGTAATCATGGGCGATCGAGCGGGAACACTGCCACGTATCCTCTCCGCCGATCACCAGGAGCACCCTAACACGACAGCATAACTGACAAGCTACTCATGACTGCTATTTGGTCATTACTACCATGCTGTCAAACTTAATGATTCCGTGTATGCAGAGACAAAAAGGTGGTCGGGCGACCTCACAAGCTCACCCGACCACCACCTACAGGACAACTACTGGACGCGTGTCTCACGCTCGATGGACGCCAACTTCACACCGCTCACTCCACGGATCGCATCCAGCGAACCCGCAGGCACGCGCAACGCGTAGCCCTGCAAGGCGTTCTTATACTCGCGTTCGACCTCGACGGTCGCATCCGGATAAACCCCGGCCACGGCCTGGTTGATGGAAGCAAGGGTCGCCTCACGGTCGGCACCCTCCTCAAGGTGGACGATGACGACGACAGGTTCCGCTGCCTCGGCATCGCCAGACGGCGCGGGGGTACCGCTCTGCGCATCCGGACCGTCCTGCCCATCCTTGGATGTCAGCGCAGTATCGGCGTCACCCACCGGCAGGACGGGGGCCGTCGAGCTGGACTGCGGGTCCGACTGGGGAGCCGACTGAGGAGCGGACTGGGGAGCAGACTGCTGCGAGTCCGCGCCAGGGTCGGACTGGGCGGAGGGCGTCTGCGGAGAGGACACGGAACAGCTCGCGACCGCGAGCGCACACGTTCCGACGCCCGCAAGGATGGCGGCTGGTTTCTTCATGGACATGGTGCATTCCTTCGCATTCACAGGCGACCGAGGCAGTTGCGTCGTCGCCGCTGTATCGGCAGATGCATCCAACATACCGCAGGACAACAAGCGACGTGCGCGGCATCCACGTCCACCACGCACGCGTTGCCCCTCATCCGCACGTGGGACCTCTCATCCGCAGCCAAACCCGCTGTTCCGTGCATGGGCGGGGCCGCCCATGCACGGAACAGCGGGTCCACGTGCGCAACAGCGAGTGGGCCCGGGAACCTCCGCGGTGGAACGTTCCCGGGCCCAGGCCTCGTGAATCAGAAGCAGGCGGCGTTAGCGCTGCCAGACTCCCGACTCATCGAAGGTGTAGGTGCGGCCGTTGATCGTATGCGTGCCGGTGAACATGGCACCGTCAGGTCCCAGGTAGTACCAGGAGCCGCCCTGCTGGAGCCAGCCGGTGTGCATCGCGCCAGACGAGGAGAGGTAGTACCAGAGACCGTCGACTGTGACCCAGCCGGTGTGCATGTCGCCGGAGTCACCCAGGTAGTACCAGGAGCCGCCCTGGGACAGCCAGCCGGTGGCCATGACGTTCGTGGCGGGATCCAGGTAGTACCAGGAGCCTCCGTCGCGGATCCAGCCGCTCAGCAGAGTGCCGGAAGCATCCGCGTACACCCACTCGCCGGAGGGGCGCTTGAGGAACCCGGTCATCATGTAGCCGGCAGGGCCAAACTGGTATTCGGAGCCGTTGATGGTGTACCAGCCGCTCGCCAGGTAGTCGGAGCCGTTGGCGCAGACGTACCACCAGCCGGTGGCGTCATTCGCCCAGTGTCCGCCCGCGGGGTCGGTGCAGGGAAGCTTCGCACCCTCGTTGCTGGTGGGCAGGTCGACGGTGCGCGGCTCGGAGTGGTTGAGGCCGTAGTCCCATGCAAGCAGGTACGGGTGGGCGATGACTTCGCCGGATCCGCCCTGGTCGGTCCACGCCTGGGAGAGTTCGGACATGGGGACGTTGAGCTCGTAGCGGTACTTGCCGTCGTCTCCCTTGACACCCTCGGTGTCGGAGAAGATGCGGCGGTAGAACCACAGGCCGTCTGCTGGGTCGTGCAGGTCGATACCCGCGAGGGGCTTGTTGTCGGTCACGGCGATGGTGACGTGCGGCGCGTCGCCGTCCTCACTGAATGCGAGGGTGTCGACCGTAGGGGCGGTGGTGTCGATGCTGAAGTTGTACGAGATCGACTGCTCGGCCTGCGAGGGGCCGTCGTTGTGCGCGGAGAGCGTCAGCGTGTAGTCGCCGTCGGGCAGGTTCTTGTACGCGTCGGAGCGCAGGTCGAGCGCGGTGGACTCGTGCCCGTCCTCGACCCATGTCATCTTGCCGGTGCTGGGGTTGACACCGGACTTCCAGGCCTGGTGGGTCACGTACGAGGCGACGGATTCACCGGCGGCGTTCGCGTACACGGTGTTGAGCGTGTGGACGCTGCGCAGGGTGCCGGTGCGCGGTTCGAGG
>BNJU01004391.1_pt1 | contig 92149 bp, 110 predicted proteins | sample 8539281 | NCBI WGS metagenome assembly BNJU01 (sample SAMD00202456, study PRJDB9452) | human saliva metagenome | isolation source: human saliva | place: Japan
TGTCCACTCCCTGAAGTCATTCTGAATGGCTAAATAATGTGCTTCGCCCCCATACCGATAGCGTGGTAGTTGCCAGTAGTTGCCTGGGTTATCCACATCACGGATATGGTCTCTTCCGCCTTATCGCTCAACTCCATCTCTCAATTGCCCTCTTGAACTAGCATTGATGACAAATGAAATGACACCATCCCTTTCTCTCCTGGCACATAGTCCGCACAGCGTCAACTGATACAAAGTATTCATCAGCCACCTTCTTATGATATCAGACTGTACTGTAACATATCCCTGTCATCAAGGGAGAGGTGGGTGTACCCAGATCAAGACTTCCGTAAGCATTCATTCCCATTGCTATGGAATAGAGGACTGTTGGTAGCCTTCATCTCTACATTGTCAAAGGCAGCCTCTGCAAATCCGCTTTCCTTCGCTGCTTTGGCTATAAAGAGCCTGTCATAAAAACTGGAGCACCGTACTCGCTCAGCTTCTTCCGCAACCTCGCGTCCTCCGCTTGCATACTGTCTGCTTATAGTTACTACTTTGTTCATGACCTTCCTCCTTTTCCCGCGTTAGTTAACCTGCCTTTATTATTACCTTCAGTGCGCTCTTTTAAGCATCTTTTACAATAAGCTTGTACCAAACTTTTCCTTAAGTTTATCCTCAACCACCTTAGGTGCCAGTTAGATACATCTTTCCGAAGGATACCAATCTCTTTGACTATGGTAGCGAGCTTATGCCGTATTCAAGCGAGGTTATAAGAAACAGCGTCTCGATTTCTTCGTCAAAATCTGCCTGTTTGTCCAATGCTATCTGCATTTGTTTCCTCGCAGTCAGTAACCGCCCTTAAACTTACAATTATCCTTGCATCATTTGCCTTTACAGTCTACAGTAGTACCCTCAAATATGTCTTTACTGTGACATTTCGGTATATCACGCTGCCGCCTTCCTTAGCATCCTCAAATCTCTTCCATAAGTGAGGAGACTTCTTTTGTTTGCAGCTCACCTATAATGAGCTTCATCCTAGCCTGCCGCCTGACACGGTGATTACATCTATGTGTCCATTGGTCACCGGATCAAAACTCCACGGATATACGCTGACCATATTGTCCTCCGTATATTAATAGTATGTGCTCCTTTTGGCTCGCGCAAACACGATGCCGTAGAAACAAATTCCCCTGCCGCGGCTGTGCATCCTCGGAGAGATTTTTATGTGACAGAGTAATTTCCGGAGAAATTTTCACGCCACATAAAAGCTTATTACAATAAAGATAACCTAAGTTAAGCCTTGTACAGCAGTGATTAGTGCAGATGATAGAATTTGAACTCCACAAGATTGCTCTCACTAGAGACCTGAATCTAAGCGCGTCTACCCGTTCACGCCGTCCGCAGATAAATCGGTATGGGCATATGGTGCGGAAGATGGAACTTGAACCCACACGACTGCAATAACCACAAGATCCTTGAGCCCACCAACCAACACCCACACAACCAAAACAACAAAAAACAAAACAAACCCCCCCACACCAAAAAAAAAACACCACCCAACCAAAAACACACCACACACAACCACAATCTTCTAACATAAAACTAGCCACCATAACAACCCAGTACCCAACACAGGAAATTCGGTACGGTGTTAGTAATGATAGATGTGGCAGACTTTCTATGCTGGGAGATGAAAATGATGTAAAGCGAGTAGTACAGCCTCTTTGTGGTCATTGAAAGAGATAAAATAAAACCACCAGATTGATGCACTCGCCAATGCCAAGGAAGGATGACATTATGCCCTAAAGAAGTAAGCCCACAAGCTATGAGTATAGGAAGGCCTCTTAGCTTCTTTTGGTAGTTCTATCGCCGATACAGTGTAAACCAGTGTAATACCAGTTACTATAGAGGCAGGGCAGCCTGTTACTCCCACCTTGATTGGGGTTGTCGCTAAGGCTTTTTATAAGTAAACAGCCATTTCAGCTATCCTCCTACACCTCCGCCAATACCAACAGGTAGAGCGTAGCTATGTCAACCTCTTTTCTTTACCGCTAGCTTGGATTTAATCACAGAGTAAGCTGACATAGACAAAACCGTGCAGCCTGATAAAAAGCTTTCGTGACTTACATCAGGAATTGAAGCGCATCAGGAGGGTTTTAATAATAACCCCTCCTACTGCCACAGTTTTGCGCAACTCTTGATGCCAAAAGACAAACTACAAAAATAAATATTTCCATCGCTGTAGTTCTGCTTGTGTTATTAAAACTGCTGCCTATCTTAGATGCTGATAATATCGCTGAAATAACCGCAGTAGTCCTTTGTACTTAGACTCTAACATGTTGACAGACTTCCTCCAGCTCTCATTTGCTTCCTTGCTTCTGCTTGTAAACTTCTACAGCACCAATCGTTTCTGTTCCTTTCTCCATATCAGCAATCTCAGAGACCTTACGCCTGAGGCAACAGCTTGTAATGGTCCCCTTTCGGCTCCTGTAAGGTTTGATATAGCGAATGTATGTGCTGAAAGCTTCTCTCGCTTTTGAAGCTCTCATATTCCTGCATATTGACTGTCTCCTAACCCTGCTTTGCATAATAGGAGTTTGCCCTCGTGACACTTCTTATATGGGTTAAAAGTACCTCATCATCAGTCCCTTTACCACGTGAGTCAACTGCGCACCCATAACAGTGAGTGTCATTTCCTTTAGTGGTGCGCTAGTAAGAATAGATAATCATCGGTCGGATTGATACATACTAGTAGGCCTCAGCATGCAAGTATCCCATTGGTCTGCTCCCATTTCGATATCCGTCGCTTGATGTCATGGTCTGTGTCATGCAAGTTCATGCGTTCACTTTCGCAACTTGGTTCCCTACCACTTCCTATGTCTTCCTGTTTGTTTAATCGCTCTGTCAAATCTTCTCTTCAAATATGCAGAAGTCATCACCAGCACTGGCTTATTTTTCTTTCCAATTCTTATTCCTGCTCCATCTCATCGCAGGCACCAAGCACTTTTGATGCCACATCATTTTATATCTTGGCGGCATTATAGAAGCTGCTTCCTCTTCTCTGCTGCCTATGATTTGTCCAAGATGACTTTTCACTGCTTTCGCTTACATAATAAAGCACATACGAGTTATGGTTTGATTGCTTACTCGAGACGGGTCAAAAGCACTGCTGCTTTAGCTTCTTGACTGTTCCCTTACCATAGTCTTTTTATCTCAATCACCTGTGAAGCCCCTCTCATTGTACACTTAATCTATGCTCTCTCTTTAGCCGTTCCACCTCAAGCATGATTCATATCCGTTTGCAATTATATACAGACAGCCTCTGATAAATGGGACTTGTCCGCCGAGTATCTGATTTTCCACTAATGTATCCCACCTTTACATCAGGATATTTTTCATAAAACCTGCTAACAGCTGTTTCACAATTTTCTTCCATGAAACCAGTACCATATATTACATTAGCCTTTACCCATCTGTACAGCTCTTCCATTCTGTTTTAACATATTAGTATTGGCATCCAGAGCAGATATATGTTCCTTTAATTTTTACCATGTCTGGGGGCTCATGTTTCAAACAGATTCGATATTCTTTTATATATTACCTTGTTTGAGAGAATCTCGGTTCCTTTATTGTGCACAAACATAGAGCTCCGATTCTTGCAGTGTCAAACTTCCTCCTTATGATAGCATCGTCTTTACTCTCAGTGTAGTTGTCACTGGTGTGAAGCTAAAGAGGCTGTAAAAGCCATTACAGCCACCACACTCCCGCTATCAAAGAGTAATATGGCTAATAAGCGAAGGTTACCCTAGGGTATATCCTATTCCCCTAACGAGGCAAAGGAAGCTGTAAAACGCTTATGCCTGACGGGGTCCTGTCTGCAATAAAAGCAGATGAAGATTCCTGTTGAAAACAAGGAGAACATAATAATCTTCCTAAACTGTACCCTGCAAAGCTTTATCGTTATAGAAGAATACTCTACCATAAGCAAAACTGTGGCTGTTATGGTGGCTACTATCCATATCCTCCCCTCAGCCATATGTATCTGCCAACTCTCTATGTATCGACCAGTGGTGATGGTTGGATAATATCAAAAACAGTTGTAGTACAGAGCAGAATCATATCAATTGTCTTCAGCGTGTTATTTCAGCCTATTGCTTCAATCATAGATAGCTTAGGGCAAGGGTTGAGCTAAAAATACGAAATGAAGAGATCGGTGATGAATCAAAGTCCTGCTTATACATATAAATATCTGAATTTATCCTTAGGGCATCGGTAAAATCAGTAAAAACTGCATTACATTTGTGGGAAATACCGCCTTTTGACTTGTTCAGCTATATAAAGTCATAACTCGGCTGTTCCATCGTGTAGCGTAGATCTCAAATCAGTATCTTCTCATCTTCCATAACAAAGACCTCTGATGTCTGCATCTTCATCCAGTGAAAACGAGTCAGCATCCTTTCAATCAGCTATAGAGCCTTTTCTGTCATATATGCCTACAAGCTTCGCGGTTTTCCGTAAGTATAGGTGAAATCTCTTCAAGAGCCTATGCCTGTAAATTTAAACAAATTGAAGGGCTACATTCTGGTAAGCTACTTCCTACCCTCCATTCTCAGCAGAGCTTTGCATCTCCATCTTCCACAACCACATCATTTACCTAACCTGCTTTCCATCCAGGCGGACCTGCTGCTCGAATTGAGTCCATCGCTGCAACCACCCTGTCAGCCCTGTAACCTTGATAAAACCTTACTACTCCCGGGATGAAGATGCCTTCGTCACAAATAGCCTCACGATAGCCATCCGTCTCAAGTACGAGCTCCTGATGCTTGGAAAATGCTGATGTAAAAGCTTCATCGCATTAAAGGTATGGGTGCAGGCAGTGGCTCCGTTTTCAATAGCCTTCATCATTGGTTTCATAGTCTGCCTGAATATGTCCCAAGGAAACAGCTATACCTAGCTTTGTTATCTCTCTTACTCCCTGCTATTCCGTCAACCTCAGAACGCTGTGAGATAGCGGACATTCCTCCCAGTTTCTCCTGATATTCCTAAGTAAATCTATGTCAAACTTTCTAAGTAGGTACTCGAGCATAAACTCCCTTGTATTCTTTTGCAAAACGGTCCTTCAGATGGATTCCTACAAATTTGAACCACTTCTTTCTGATTTTTGGTATTCATTAAACTGCTCCATGCCACTCTGTCTGTTCTTTGGTGTCTGTAAGTATGGAACAAAGCGAGTAGTACCGTTGAGCAAAAACTCTCCTGATCAGTTCATCTGCTGTGCAGAGTTTATCTCACTCCTCCTCATAGTATGGATGTCTATGGGCAGTACTGAAGCTTTTCCCTTCACTGTTACTTCAACCATCACTTGGAAGGGCGTAATCCTCCTCATCTTATCTTTATTTTAGAACCTTCTATCTCTATGGTTTTCTTATAAATGTGTCAATATATCTTTCTCATCCTTTAATAAATGTATTTCCCATATCTTCTCTATTTTATCTCTGCTACCAACCTCGGGAAATTTGATATTTATATCATTGTGTGACTGTAATAGGCTCACCGGGGAACTCTCTGTATCATCTCTCCATAGGCGACCGCTTCTCACCCTGCTCTGTGCCAGTCTCTAAACAGCCAGAAGCCTTATTTTCTTAGACTCTGATATTTTCCCTTAAAGCCAATGGTTATACAGTACCTTGGCATATCTCGATACGCCTCGTTTAATGCGCCTACTGCGTTGATTGCCCTTAGTTTCGAGGCTTTATCTCAAGCACCACTGTCTGAAGACTTCTAAATCCCTCTTCTTGAGCTCCTCAGGCTCATTAAATGCCACATGACCGTGATACCAATTCCTCAAAGCAGATATCCACGCCATAGCTCAGTTTATAAGTTCAGGTATATAACTTGAGTTTCTTGGGATCCGGAAACACTCTTTGGTTTTCAGGCATCACCAAGTCTTTATCTATTCTATCATATACTTCGCTGCATGTAAATCCTAAAACTAAGAGATCATCCTTACCTTATCCATTCCTTTTTCATCTGTAAGTATTCGTCCACATTAAACCATACATTTTTAAGGCTTATCTTTTCCTATATTCCTGCCTCTACAAAGTATTTATGCTGTCCAACTAGGTCTACGGTACAATAAATACAGTATTTCTCCCTTCATTGTTTTTCTATCTCAGCCACCATTTCCTCAGCCATTGAGCTGAAATACCTTCTCAGCCGTCCTCCATAGGAATAAGCTCTATCTTGGGATTCTTAAGCAGCTCTTCCTTTGAATAATTATAGTAGTCGTGTCTCATATTCCCTCCTTTAAACCTGATAAAAGCTGTCGAAAACAAAGCATCCTCCCTTTCCGACAACCATCATACCTTCTGTTTACTTGCCTGCTTCAAGCATTACATCAAATAATACATAGTCCTTAACTGCAGGATCTCCTTCTACTGCACCTGCCACCAATAAAGTCCTTTTCTGAAGTTCATAGTACTTCTCCACTGTTCATCCACTGCACCTGCACACCTCCTACCTGTAAGCCAGTCAGCATCGCCTCTTTTGAGCATATACTGTATCCTTGTCTTGCAATACGCTTTGGCTATAAAGCTCTGCTGTCTCTTCCTGATGGTCTTTTTGCCGCATAGTCCATAGCCTTAAAATAATGCCCTTAAATCTAACAAAGTACATCCTTCTTCTCTTTAGCAAAGTTAGGCATTACAATCCAAGCTTGCAAGAAAACTGTGGTATCATAAAGGTGAGGTTGTCCTGATAGCTTTAGTAGCATCCTTCAGCTCATCAAGTATCTTAAGTGTATTTGGCGACGAGTTGCACAGGCATCTACCACCAGCTGAAAAGCATATGTTACTATGGCGGAAAGCATCCATATCTACTGCCTCTACATCTGCAACTTCATTCTTCTTTAGCAAGAGTCTTAAGTGAATATCCTCCTTGAAGTACCACTGAGGAATAAAGCAACCTTCTTTCCCTTAAGGTCTGCTATCTTCTTGATATCCTTTCCTCCGATAACAGCGTCACCGTTTTGAGTATTGAGAAAAGTAGCAAATATTGAAACCTTTCCGTTGATACAAAAGCTTATGGCACCCTGTCCAATGTATCCGATATCAATGCTTCCAGACTCCATAGCCCGCTATATTGTGGGTCCATCCGGAATTCAGTAGAGGTTAACTGTAATTCACCTCTTCCTCCAGATAGCCCTGTGTGGCATCAATTGCCCAAAAGGCTTCCATAGTTAGAGCATATAGTACATTGAGGGTAACTGCCTCAGGCTTGTACAGCGGGGTTCGCTTTGTCTCTCTGACGGTTGAAGCTGTGCTTGACGCAACCTGTGAGGTGCTTTGCTGGGCTTGTCTTTGTGTCTGATGTGGTCTTGTGTGTGTGCCTCCACAACCTGCTAAAGGCACTCGCAAAGTGTAACAGAGTGCCAGTCCCGATATTCTTTTCTTCATATCTTTCTCCTCCTTATGTGTAAATATCCTGCAGCAGGCTTTTACTTCTTTACTTAGATATTCCTTGTACGCTCCCAAATATGGTTCTTAAGCTCCAAAAATCTAGAGTGACATCTTGGTCTCCTGATCCCTTGGATAAAGAATGTCTATCTACTACCTCTCATGATTCTTCCCGGTCTTGCACTCATTATGATAACCCTTTGTGCAAGGATGATAGCTTCATCCGTATGTGTGATGATAAAAGCAGGTCTTTCTCTCCTTCTCGGGTCTCCAAAAGCTCCTGCTGAAGCTGGGTTCTGGTCTGTCATCAAGGGCTCAAAGGCTCATCCATAAGCAAAATTGAAGGATTCACCGCATAGGCTCTGGCAATTGCAACCCTCTGCTTCCTTACCTCCTCTAGCTCCCCTAGGATAATGGTCAACAAACTCTTCCAGCTGAACCATTTTTGATGTATTCCTCAGCTCTCTCTTCAGCTTCTTTTCCCTTAATCCTCAAGTTCAAGTCCGAACATTACATTCTTTTACTGTAAGCCAAAGGAAATAGGGCATATTGTTGAAATACACTCCTCTTTTCAGTACCTGTTCCCTTGACAAACTTGCCGTCTGGTAGACCTCTCTGAGGTAGGCTCTGACAGTCCTGCAATTATATTCAGCAAGGTAGAGCTTACACACCTGATGGTCCCTACTACACAGATGAATTCATTTTCCCGTATATCGGGTCAACCCATTGAGGCTATCATTTCACCGTTTCTTGTATTAAACTACCTTTTCTTAGCTTGTTTTATCTGAGCTTTTCACATTCACTTACCTTCTCTCTTCTCCTGCTATGAGTGTAAACCTCCTCTCTAAGAACTTAACCAGCTTTTCTGCCCACCATACCGATGATACCGATAATAATGATATACATAAAAGCATAGGCGCTGACTCAGCTGTTGTTTGGCAGCGGATTCTCATACCAAGTCCTGCAACTGCTCCTGTTGATTCTGCCGCAATCAGTCTGGTAAAGAACTGTCAGAGCTTCCAAAGCCTTATAGCTGTTATTATAAAGGCAAAATAATGTCGCAGGGCAGATAACCCTAAAGAATATATCCTTGTCCGTTGCGCAAGTACTGGCAGCCTTTATAGGGTTTCATCCACGTACAACACCCTGATATATGGTCACTGTCATTATAAGAAAGGTCGTAATAGTAATAACTGTAATCTGTGGTATCCTGCTTACCCGCAGAAATAACTACAAGAGGAACATAAGCAAGAGGTGGGATATTTTCGTGATACAAACTGTGTCAAGGCTCAGATATTTCTTACCATTTTATACCAAGCCATAGCGTAGTAGGTGAGGACAATACGAAACCAGTAAAAATCCACACTGACCGATATCAAACTGCTACTAATGTCTGTAAAAGCTCCTGCCAATCATGTTTTTACAGATTCTGATTAAGACTACGTTAGGAAAACTTCTTGCAGTCTGTGGGTTTATGGATAAGAGGTACCACACCACCATTGCGCACAACCATAACTGTTTAGGGATTACAGAGTTTGACTCTTCATGAACCATCTCCCTTCATCAAGTTAAGGCTATTGCCACTGCTGTCTGATTATAAGTATGATTTTTGTCATCCTTTTTCTTTCTACATTTTATCTGTAAAACAATTCTCCCTTTATCTTCATTTTTCTGAAAATATTCATTTCTCCTTAGGTATCCATTCATTTATAAATCTTTGAGCATGCCTCTTTCTTTCTCTAATCCTTTCAATCTGCGCCTCATAATCACCTCTACAAAGATTTGAAGCTTGTAAAGGAGGTTAAAAATAAGGATGGCGGGTACGAGCCCCTCTATGATGTTTTAACCTCTCTCATACTCTATAGTTTCTCATATTCTCCAAAAACGAAAATCAGGGTGAGATACAGGGACATATACCTACTGCTTCACCCTTTTCTAGAGGCTCATTCCCTCTTTCTTAAATCTTTCGCAGTCTACGTTGCACTTACTTTCTACTAAAGTCTCCTTTGATCCTTTGGAAGCTTTGCAGATAATAATCGTCCATATGAAACACATTGCCGCCCGGTCGCTTTGTAGCCTTGCCGCAAGCGTAGTCTTGCCGCAGCACAATTCCCGTCAGTAGCAATTAACACAGGGCTTTCATCTTCATCCTGCATATATTTTTGTCTACAGTTTTTATTTCCTCATAAGAATATTTCATTTCATACCTATAAAGTTTCTGCTGATACAGCCCTGTGCTTTGCAAGATAGTACATAGCGCAGGGATGATGATTAACTGTCCTACTATTCCCAGTACCGCATTTGTGAAAATGCTCCTGCAATAGAACATTTGGAGCGTAAGTCGTCTTGCCCATCATTCTAAAGAGATGAGTAACAACTCCCCACACCTGCCCTGCATGAAGCATAGATATAATAGGGAGCAAGGATAAACTGACCCTTACTCTTTTGAATAACTACATAAACAAGTCCTGCTACGCGCCGTAAACTGAGCAAGTTCATTGCCATAGCTGTCGCAATCGGAAAAGAGGGCATGCCGAAGATAAAGCTTCTTAACAGTGGCGTTATCACTCCTGCCAGAGCACCATAGCCCGCGCTAATAGGACGAGATAATAATGAGGAAATGCATAGGGAAGCAGCCTGTGCCTATCATTGGTACATTAGCCGGTTATCATGAGTCCAGTCAAGTGCTATAAATAATGCTGTTAAATACTACTTTTGTTCTTAATCATCTTTTACCTCTTGCTTGTTTCGACTCCTCTCAATCAACGAAAGGAAGTCATCATTATTACATTATGTCATTTCCATTTAGTATCCGTCAACTATGAACAGCTGCCTTTTTACCTAGCTGTTCTTTTAGAATACTTACTGTAGTGAGCATTGAGGTTGAAAAAGCCTGCCATGCAATATCATCAATCCCTATAACCGATAATGTCTTGGGCACATAATTCCCTTCCTCAGTGAGAGTGACTAGCGCACCTAGTGCATGCGGTCATTGCCACAAAAATAGTCCTTCAGAAGCTCTTCTTTAAGAATGCTTCATCTTATCCGTGACAGCCTGAAGTCTGAGGTGATTCTATGGTAGTCAGTCATGGGACTCCTCTGCGAGGGCGTGCTGCCTCATAAGAGTCATAAATGCCTTATACCTTCCTTTTTGTCTCACCAAGATAAAAATATCTTTTCTTATCCTACTACTTTTTCAAGTGCTTCAATACCGCCATTCCGCTTCATATCGTCACGAATAACTGGTCTATGTCTCCATCTATCTTTGTTAAGTCCTACATAGACTACATATTTGTTGTACTTACATACTAACTCAATTATCTTTGTATCAGGTCTTCCAAGTATAATCTCCATCCACCCTCAGTCTTTAGAAAGGTCTCAAGTACCGCCTGCAGTCCCTTATTGTAAATGGAATACTTCATAGCTGAAGCCCTGTCTTGAGTTCAGTCTCAAGTGCCTAGATATTTCGACGGATCACTTTGGTCGTGTCAGCCCTTGCAAATACACAGGCTATCGTTCTAAGACTATCCGTCGTCTCTCTGCTCCTCTTTAGAAGCTGAGCATGCATTGCAGAACATGGTTTCAGCTCTTTGGCAGTCCTCCAGATTTTCATCCTGAGCTTTTGTTCGCTGCTTTACCGATGCCATTTATCTACTCTTGAAACTAGTTGATACTGATATTCCAAAGCTATCAGCTATATCTTTAAGGGTTGTATTCTTTTTGTCTTTTCCCCTTTGCCTTATAAGGTAAAGGATATTGTGCACCATAAAGTGGGCAAATCAATACACAAAATTTAGGCAAACGAGTAGCAGGGCTAGCTGAAGTATCAGGATGTCAAAACTCACTGACATCCTGATTCTAGCTTTCTTATTTTAAGTATCTGTCTGCTACAGGCATCACATCGTCCTTCATCATAAGGTGGACTGCAGCTGTGGTAAAGGTTCTTGGGAGGCAGGATGTTGGCTCCTTTGGAAGATATTTAGTCTTGCATCCTTAGTGCCTCTTCACACCAGTCTCTGGCCCATAGCCCTGCATATCCCGGCTTTTCCAGCACCTACATAAAGGGTGAGTGCAGATGTGTGTTTTCAGCCAAATGTCGCGGATATCATACTAAAAACCATGGAAAGGATGGAAGCATTTGCATAACGGTACTTTTCTGAGTATATTCCTCGTTTGTAGCAAGTACTCCCATATCTGTTTTAGGTCAACCAGTATTACGCTTCTTCCTTAAAAAGCTCGAAAGAGAGCTCAGGAAGAATGAGGTAAAAGCCTTTCGTAAAATATCCGTTGCGTGTAGCGAGCAGATGAATACGAGTTATCGCTCATTATTCTCTTGTGGCGGATAACCTGAGCAGAAAGGTGCCATAAGCATAATAGGGTTGGTACCCTCTGCGTCTCCCGTAGTGGAAGAACTGGCATACCAAAACTATCACATCGTATCTCTGCAAATGGCACATAGGTCCTCGATTTCCCATTGCCAGCGCTTTTCCTGACTCCGTCAGCACTACCTGGTTTATCCTCTATCTTGCCCGACTTGTATCGGGACAGCATCACAGAAGAATTTCTTGCCTCTCATTTTTCCATATATGAGCCTATTTCATCGAACTTATGGCGCATAGCGGGCTTGATTGTTTACAGGCTAAAGTCTTCTCTGTGCATTACCTGCTGGTACGATGGTGGCTTGCTATTGAACGCGAGTGGGTAATACCTGTTGCACGGTGTTGTATCCTCCTGAATACCCACTCCATGAGAGGTTGCCCTGAGTATGTCCTATAAGACTGCCAAGTCCGCATCATAGACATGTTGTTCATAATAACAGGATCGCCTGTGGAGTCTTGCACAGGTCTACAAGATGCTCATAGTCCTCACTGTCGTGGTTTATTATCTGTCCTGTGTGGATGAGATTCAAAGAGCTCCTCTAACACCCCTCTTATTTCTCGTATTTTCCTATAGAAGTCCGTTTTGAGCAGATAGGAGGATCTCTTTCTTCGACTCTCGCATCGTAGAGCTCCTGTGAGATTAAGCTATGGAATTTTTCTGTGGGAAAGTGAGCTCAGCTATCACTTCTGTCAGGAAGATGATGGCTAACCTTGCTGCCTGCGTAACCTGCCTTCGTCACTGAGGCTCCATTCCTATAGAGTGCCTAATGAAATGAGGGTTTTCCACAAGGCTCCTCGGTATGTGAGGAAGGTCGCAACTGTCTGCAGTGAAATGCATATCTGTATTATCCAGCAATTCACGCCTTCATGACCACTCATCCATATTCAATTTGATTCCTGTTTACCTCCAGATAAGTCTTTATTTCTGCTTATATCTTTTAGCAGATTTTAATATTCTCCATATGATCATATTGTCAAATATCACATATCACCCCAGCCTAGTCTTAATTATCTAGAAATACTCCTCAGTCAAATCCTATATCTCGGTAAACCTCGTTAGTGCTATGAGGCCTCCATCCCCCTCTATCTTTTGATAGAGGCTGCATTATCACTCTTAGGTATACCATAAAGAACAGGCACATCAGCAATTGACTTGATAAAATCAACCACTTCTTTTATTTCCTCCTGGCAGTTGGGAGGTCTTACCCGAGTCCTATGGCCCAAAGCAAAGGCAATCATAGGCAATCTTTACCTTTGTGGAAGTCTATTCCCCTTTAAGCCCTCCTCCTGTCTGCGGTTGGAACTGCTCTGGAAGTCTGCCTCTCCTCAAGGCTCTCTCGGTGCAGTATAGAGGAGTAATGCCTGCCTCTATGGCAAGGAGCAAGCTCTCATGAGTAATACCTCCTGTTCTCAAATGCCATGTCGCTCAGTCCCACTGCATTGATAGAGATTGTTCTTATCTTTTCTCTCTTCAAAATGAGCCAAATAATTACATCCTTCACCCCTCTGCTTCATTGCGCGCGCTACCCACTGTGAGTTGTATGCGTCTCAAAGTTGCCTCCCTTGCTCACATTTTCGCAGAAAGATACCACTGAGCCGACGAGATATAGTTTCATCAGCAGTCTCTAGGGCATTAAGCCCGTAAACTCGAGGAGATTACATTACAAATGATTCCGACATCTGACTTAGCCTTAATCTCCTTTCAAGCTAGCTCTGTTGTCTGATTGATGTTAACAGACCAGTTTTATGGTCTTACAGTCACAGTAACACCGCCAAATTCTCTCAGCACATCAAATCTAAGTTAAGATATAAATACTTTTTCATCCTTCCTCACTTAACTTTCTACTCTTGTAGTAATCGGCCATTTCATCAAGTGTATGAGGAGCACTGCAGGGGCCTTTACCAACGCTGCCTAAACTTGACTATCAGGAGTTCCGACGGTTTGCTGACTGCATTCTACTCTACTTACTATCTGTCACACGCTTCATTTGGAATATTGCATGACATAAAGATGTATCCATTATAGGGTGTAGAAAGTAAGCTCTGAGTCTGACACCTACAGGATTTGCTTCAAGGAGTTTAAATATCTCATCTACAAAACTGCGCATTTTAGTTGGAGGAAGCATGTTAAACTACGCCTCATATTCCTCGTGGTAGCAAGCCTAATGTCTGTATCCACGTTTACCTTTGTTAGTGCGCTTCTTGTGGCCTCAACAAGCTGGTTTGTATCTATTCCGTAGGCGTGGTAATGTCGCCTCCAAGCTCGTTTATCTCTTTCACTGTGTACTGTAGGAACTGAGTGGAGGAGCCGTGGCTAGGGAAAAGCAAGCCAATTCCCTCGTGCCTCATTATCTCCTTTGTAGCGATTGCAATCTCTTCCCTGATCACAGCATTCTGACCCTTGTTGAGTGCATCATGGTTCCATAGCTAATAGCAGCATCAGCCTGTACTTCTTAAAGAGTCCAGCGTACAAAGGATTGGGTATAGCTGCTCTTTTCGCTAGACCATACATCCTCTAGCTACAAGTACGCAAAGCTCACGCTACCGATGCTCCTCTTTCGATGCAGGCGCCGCACACCACCTCTCTGGTGAGCTCACATTTCTTTCTCATGAGGCTGCTGCCATCTGTCCTTAACACTGGTGCAGCCACCGTCTATATGGCAGCCTTGCGGGCATCAAAGTCATTGCCGTGGTCAAGGTGATACTACGGGTACCGCCCTTGTTTCCTGTGCGCCATCTCTAACGCATCGCTGTTCTTACTCTGTCTTCAAGCGTACATTTGTGGAGAAATCAATACGGCACTCCCATAGAGCGCGTGGCTGTTTGCTCTGAATAATGGCTGGACTTCTAAGCTCTTCGTGTGTCTCAGACAAAGGCCTTGATCCTGTGCTACGGAATTGGCATTAAATGCACCCTGTCCGTACTGCGGTGTCATCTGCAGCTTTGGTCCATCCCTCATATTTACTGTATATTCTCACCTCGTTATATCATTTCTTTATTTCATTTCTTTATTAATTAAAATTTTATATATACCGTTAAAAATGTATTTTATTGATTACTTCTTTTATTCTTTTCTATTCTTTTTTCATATCTTTCAGTATAGCATTTATATTTACTCTTACATAATCTCCAACTTGCTCTGCTATCATATGTTTGCATATTATGAATTACTTAAAACTCCTGTTCATTCCTATTTCGACCAAAGGCTCACACGCTTTACTCCCGTCCTCAGTCACTCCGTTTTGGCCTCATTTATAAAATGTCTCGAACACTTCTTTTCAAACATCATGACCCTCTTTATATCTACTGCTGTGAAGTATGAACTCCGTACTCACTGCCTTCATTTCTAGAAAATGAGCTATCATCTTGCCGCTTTTCTCCGTAAGTACAGCCTTTCACAGCTTCAACTGCCTACAAAGTATAAAAGCTTCTTCGACATCTATCTCACTTTCGCAAGGTAATGGATGCCCTGCCAGAAAGCGGCTTCTCTACTGCTTGCCTTGTAGCCAAAGCTCCTTAATGCACAAGATTTGCAAGGTGGGAGCTTATGTCTCCGAAAAGTAAGTCGCCCTGCCAACCTGAAATATAGGTTTAACTATGGTTTCCCTCTTTGTCGCTAAGTCGCTTCGCTGACAACAACCACTATACCCAGCTTCTGTTTCAGCTTTTGCTCGTCTTTCAGAGTCTGCTTCTGAGAAATGGAACTTCAGGCAATACCTGTCAGTCAGGCGCCTTATCTGCGTCTTTGTCCTTGCAGCACTTGCAGCGGTTGTCCAGCCTGCATTCCCAGCTTGGATGTCCTCGCCACCACCATGGATGAGAACTTGAGCGTCGACAGCAGCGCAGCTCTACAGCGCTTGCTAATATACAGCTCTTTGCTCAGCCCCGGACTGCTTGGTCTGTATTTGCAAGGTCATTGTCCATAGTCTTTGGTATGCCCCATCACAACATATCCTTTTCGATCTCCTACAGTCTCCCACACAGTTGCCACAGGTATCCATGGTGCCGTTGCTCACCGTTAAAAGAGCACATACTTTTATCCGTATTTGACAAGGATATCTACCATCTTTTCATAATCCTCTTTTTAAAGCTGGGTCTTTGATGTCCCGATAGCCGTGCCAGAGTATGTTTGAGTAGTTCAAGCTTTTTCATCAGCTACATCACTAGGTCAATTAGTTCTTCTTTTAAGAGTCCGCCCGTACCGTTTTGCGACGCATAGATTTTACCTACTCTCTCATCCTTCTTTGCAAAGTTAAAGACCCCATAGAGGGGAATTTATCACCGCAGTCAGGCCTCCCCGTGTATAACTATTAGTTATCTGCATAAGTTTCTCCCTGTTTTTATGAGCATACAGATGACCCAGCTACAAATATTTTTCATGATTCCTAAAAATCAAAGCTATAATAGTCCTTCAAAGAACAATTTTAAGTAACTTTACTATTATAATAGCATCTAGCAAAACATTTTCCATAAATATTTATGCAATCGTTATCATAGAATTTCAAATGCTTTTTCAGAACTCGCATCTCCAGATATAATTATAGCTAATATGTCAGTCCATTTCGACATTTTACCCTAGTGGACATTGATATTGCATGTAGTGCTCATCTGACACTGAAAACTCCTCCCGAGATTTGCAAACGTACATAGCGCCTCGCCTCATCAGTTATCCGAAAGAGGCGAAAGCTCTCACAGGCAAAGCTTGCACACAAAGTCAGGCAGAGCCTTGGCTCTCTTAAGCGGTTTTGAGCACACAGGCGAAATTTCCGCTATCCTTGCAATTAAACTTTCCACTAGCTCTTGAGTTGGAGTGAAGAGCTAATAATCTGTTTAGCGAAGTACCATAAATCAATTTAGAGTTAGCCGGGAGGTAAGCCAGCTTGAAGTAAACTACGGCGATAGAGAGGTTGGAACTCTCGCCCTGTACAAAGGATTATTTGCAGCCTTCAATACTCTAAAGAATGGCTTAAGACAGGATTTCAATAAGTCCGTTTTCCCTCCTCTAGAAGGCTTATTCATACCTAAGATAGAGGCACGGCGGGCTTTTCAGGTGTTTAATGACAGCCTGCCTGATGGCTGGGAAGGCTATTAGTTGACGAAACATGCTGAGGAAATAAAATAAACCTGCTAACCTCAACGGCCTTGAAGGCTTTCAGTTATGATTCGAACACATCAGTTGCGCTAAGCTATAAACCTGTTGCAGATATGGAAAATAATGTGGTAAGTCTTGGTTGGATGGTATCATGGGTATATTAATGTCCTCAGCTAATCGCTCAATTCGGGTGGAAGATTCGACAGGCACAAACTCGCCACAAAGGTATGATATCTGTGTCGGACTTCTTGAGCATCGCTTTTAGACTGCTAATTTGGATTATAACCTTGCCTTGTAAACACATTGGAGCTAACTAAGACATAAGTGAATGTAAAGTTGTACAGACATGTGCTTCAATCATTTTTGCTCACAACGGACAGTGATCACTCCAAGAATTTTTCGTATATTTGCCTTGAAGATGAAAACGCTGATTCTTCGCCTACGACTAACCTGTAGTTAGCGGGCGAACAACACGGTAGGCGGAAGGTGCTAACCCCGATATAACGCATCTGATAAGTAATAAACAGAATATCGGAATCGCACGGTTGTACTAGACAGCTGCTAATGAGATAAGGATGTTATTAATGAGATTTTCAGAGTATTTATAGCTACCTTCAACATTACTATTAGATTATATAGATTCTCAATATTATAAAGCAATGATTATTGAACTTTACATGGATAATACTAATAGTTGTCTATTTACAATCAAACTTCTTTAGATAAATCTTATTGTTTTGTCTCGCATCTAGATATGAATATGGGCCAGAGGCCACAAAATTGATTCTGCTTATTAGTAACTCATTGGAACTATTATTTCTTTTTAACCATACATTGATTTAACAATCAACTAGAGTGATGCATATTCCTCTATTTAAAATTTATGTCTCAAAAGAAGTGTCTGTTCTATCCTCCGATATCTTATCTTTACCCTCTGCCCAAATAACATACTTATATCAATCCTTCGTACCAGTTTGTAGGTGTATGTCCTAATTCATCAAATTAACCCTACCATACTCGGACAGAACATAATGTTTACTTTCATTTTTCGATTGCAATTCTACTGTCATCAAGTCCCAACTATCTTAGTCCATCATTCAGTGTATAACATATGCTAATTTACCGGATTTTCAGTATTTTCCTTTTCTTCAGAAAGCTTAACCCTGTCTCAATTGAGCCAACTTCAAATCTAAATATATCTTGAAATTATGCCAATTACTAGCTTCCATTCGTGCAGCCTCTATGTCTGGCCACATTATACTCTACAAACTCCGATATATCTTCTCCAATTAACTACTTAAATTCTTCATTAGTTTCAGCGCCCGGCGAGTTAAATACTGCCATTGCCACAAGACGATTAACTTTTTTGATGTTCTCTCCTGTCATTTCAGAATATTCATCCGCTCTTGAATTTAAGCTCTGATAAATTGTTAAATGGGTAAATTGCTATAATCTCAACACTTTTATCTGGTTGTTCTATATGTCTTCTACCATTTTAATGAACTTTCTGGTTGAGCTATTTATATCGATTGTGGAATTCTCTGTTATATATTTGTTGTAAATTTACATTTATCATCGTTAAGAAAATTTTCCACGGAACTATCTTAGGAAATAACAATGTTTGTCATTTTCCGTGATATACATATCACATCTATCTCCCAACTCCATAGGGATTTGAAGTACAGTGTGTGCAATTCCTAAGATTTCGCACTTTTCCTGATTAGAATAAATATTTAACATAGTCTATTAGCCATACCGTATCATCGCAGTCAGGACCAATATCGGTATCAACTAAAATTTTCGTTATATTCATATTCTACCACCACTCTCTGCAGGCGTGAATCTCTGTTACTTTCGTCGCATCCTTCGAATTCCTGATGCAATATTCATGAAAGTTTGCTGCATATTCACCTCAGGTTTCCTTTCTGATGTGCAGTTCTACAAATGCTCTAGTATCTCTCTCCCACGCAGTACGTATCTATCCTTCTCTTTCTTTTGTTTTAATGAACGCAGTCTCGATTAACGTTAATCAAATATCTTACAATGTTAAGCTTCCCAGTGTAACAACCAAGTACCTGTTCATTTTCTTTTTGAAATTTAATGCAATCATTGTCACGCAGGAATCCGATTTTTACCATTATTTCGGATAATTCAATCTCATTTAGAATTAAATAATCCACTCCTTGTATCAATCTAATATCGAGATTCATAATGGTGATGGATTGAAGATAATTTACTAACATTATGAGTTCTACAGAGTTTTGTCCACACCTTGATAAGTCTCAACAGGAATTTCCATTTACTATATACAATACTTAGCATCTGCAAATAAAAATTTATCTATGTAGTCTGCTGTAACAAAGCGGTTTGCTGAAGAATCAACCACAATTGAGTTATCTCCTGGAGATACAAATATACGCAAGAGGGATGATGCAGCAACAGGTACCTTCGTACATATTCTGTTTTGACTCCTGACATTTCGAGAGATTGTAGTAGGCTATCCCGTTTTCATCCTCTCCGATCACACCCTAACATAATTACGTCTGCACGCAAGTCTTGCTTGCAGCGACGAGAAACTGGTATGCGCCTTTTCCTCCACGATGACGCTCATGCCGTACTGTTTCTCGGGGAACAGGTATCTTATCAACACTTGTTTAGACAAACGTCCATATTAATACCAGCAACTACTATAATCGTCCTTTTCCTCCTTTCAAGTAATTAGCCTTTCGAGTTCCTCCGATGTGATTCCGCCAACATAATATTTTTGGAATGGCGAAAACAATACGACGTATGAGTGCTTGATGCAACAGAAATGACGTATAAACTTGACCTGACAACGTAACATGTCTCTGCCGTAAAATCTGAAAGTGCTACTTGTATCAGTCTAATATTGCGCGACCATGTGCGACCAAAAGTAGTATAGCAGGAATGAAGTTCCACTGTTTTATAAAACCACGTAATGCCGCAGTTTATTATTACTGCTTGCGAAATAGCACAATAGAGATAAATATATCTGCCACCAGCTTCGCTCCAGCCAGTCTTGCCGCTTCAAACGGTCACATGGAACACTCAAGGATTGCACAAATATAAAACAAGTCCGAAATCAGCTAACCACGGAACTATTGTTCACAGAATGTATTTATCCAGTTAGGTTGATTATACAACTGTATAACGGAATCGCAATCGGTCCAAATGGCACTATAAATGACACCAGGGTTCAAGCGCCTACAAAATTTTTCTTCCCTTGAATCTACGTAAATCCGATGCAGCAACAGAGTTTAACAGCGCAGCTTAATAGCATGTCGTGATGAGTGCCACTAATGTATGTCCAAATAGGTTTCTGAGGTGAAATTTTGTAAATAATAACTTATACGGAATCAGGTAAATTTGACCAGGACAAAGTATACCCACTGAAACGGTAATGCATGCTCATGTATTTCCGTATCGGGTCTTAGCGATCGATGTGATTGCCCATAAAAGAGGAAATATGGCAATGAATGTCAGTGAAATAAAGTAAAATTATACAAATTATTTTTGTGAAAGTTCTTTTCTCTCCAAGTTAGTAGCTCTCTTCACGCGAAATTGTATTACTAATTACTCCGACAATCAAAGAGCAAGACTATCATTAATCTTGCTGACCTATTGCAGTCACCGTATATAAATGCTGCAGTTATATGCCTCATACATCCAATACATTGGTTGAATCTTGCTTGGACCACCTTTCGGTTATCATATACATGAGTTGCAAATAATAATAGAATTGAGATGTTGATGTCTTACAGTCATTACAAACGCAAACGTCGTCTGAGTGCAGGAATTATAACGTAAAATACCGTCCAATATGAAAGTCACATCCATCTTAGCTGCATCGTATGAAAACATCAATATCTTTTATTCCTGCCATTGAAAACGTCATCCATATCCACAGCCCTTCCAGCTTAGTCAGTATATGATGACTGGTAGATGTACGTGGAAATTTCCAGTGAGGCTGTGCGTTTGTCGATGATGAAAATACTGTTTACCTCTCCATTTGTGGATTAAGCATCCTGTTCGCATTATCGCTTCTGAGTTGTAGAGAGAGTAACTGTCGGTAAATAGTAAATAGTTCGATCCAATACCTTTTGATCTTTCTGCTTACAGTAACGCCATACCTAAAAGATATTACTATCTGAAATTGGCGTCAAAATCAAATTAATTTCAACGTTATCCATAGTGATTTCCAAAATGCATTGTCGTAATAATATTGAAATAATTAATCGAAAATAGATCTTTCCAGCGAGGGACTGCCAAATATTTAAAACTGTGGATACATTTTTAAATATGATAATAGAGGGCAAGTGGGGAAGAACCAGTAAATGAGGAAAATATCTTGATATTCTTTATATTTGTACTAACCCTCATTATACCTCCTTCATCTTCACCTACCTCTACCTTTTACTAACAGCGAAGGTGGGTATAATATTTTCATTACTAACTATTTATACTTTTCATAATACTATCGTTTTCTACACAGTTCTTAATTGCCTCTGCGGGATCTGCCATTTGATATATCTGCTAAGCATCGCGTTTTCATCAGTGACTCATACTCAGAATAAGCAGGTGCAACCGGACGTGGAACCGCTGTGTTGCGCTTCAAATGCAGCAATCCTTTGTATACTAAGTGGATATGCGCATATCATTCATGGCTTTCTGACTGAGACTCTTGCTGGAATATCACCATTGCCTTTAGCCCATCATTTCCTTCACCAGAGTTAGGAACTTAACAAATTCTGCTGCTTCCTTCTTATGCTCGCTAAATATTTGAAACTCCAAGATGCAGAAACCTGTGCAGGTAGCAACTTGTCCTCATATCCTTTACATATAGCCGGTGTGTATGTGTGGTTCAATTACTCCATCTGCATAATCTAGCTGGCACAAATTCCACCAACAAAAACAATGTCTTTCAGATGTAAACGTTTCCTTGATTTTCCATTGAGCTTAAACCTCTCCGGAAGCCCGTTTTTCATAAAAGATCATGGAAAAAACGTCATTGCTTTTATCCATCTGGTGTATTGATGGCACCATCAACAGTAAAACCATCTTTCCCTGGCAGCTTCTCCTAAACTTTCTGGTAATGCCAGCATTTTGATATGCGGTATTAGACTGTTCGAATACTATTCCATTAATACCTTCGTTTTTCGGGATCCAGTAGCAAAGCCTTGTTTGACATCTACAACTTCTTCCCAAGTAAGCCTATTGTTTGGATCTGGTTTCAGTGTTTTAATTCCAGCCTACTCAGAGCAAACCTTTATTGTGATACAAAGCCTGTGCTGAGAGTTATTCATAGGTGGAGCATAGAATTTTCCTTTCCGGATCCTGCTAGTATTGCAGCTGGAACAAATTCCTTAATTTCGTCATCTGTTAAATAATCGTTAAGTGGCGTAATGTGTCCTGATTCAACTTATATCCAGATATCATAGGGAGCATCTACACGCAGTATATCCCATCAGAGCTGTGCTCCTCAGATGGCTTCAAGTGCTGGGGAAATAATTAGTATGTTCATAACATGTTCAAATTCAACTTTCACGCCTGTTTCTCTTGATATTTTATCAGCTATAGGCTGAAGCTTGTCCTCCCACACACCTGCGCCGGTTAACATTAAGCTTGGTGCTCCGCTCATGTAGAACTTGACGTTGTTGACATTTTGAGTTTTCGACTTTCATATCTTGTTTTTACTGCACTAGAACTTTCTGCATTCACTTGAACTCAGCCGCCCACAGGCAGCTATTGATAGAGAAATAATAGTTGTTAAAATTAAAATACTTTTCCTTTTCTTCGTTTTCCTCCTGATTTTCTCATCGTTTATGTATTAAACAGATAATCTGCTAATTACATTTTGTTTGTACTTACCGACTCTCCTTGTTAGATGATTTCTCTCCAACTATAATCTCACTGAGTTCTCAACTTCGCATGTGTTTTCTATTCGTTCAAAAGCATAGAAAAATGCCTTCTTATAAGCGTTACTATCATTTGAGACAAGAGGTTAAAGGAGGTCTTGTATTCTCGAGTAAATAATGTCATCCATACAACTATAGAAATATCATCAAAGACAACAATACCTTCCTCATATAGTGCGTTAGTACTCCCATAGCGACGATATCATTAGCTCAACATATAGCAGTTGGCTTTTTCTTTAATGTTGAAAATATTTTCCTGCTTTATCCTGCATCTTCTGAAATCCATTTCAAAGGATAGCTTTTTGCTCAACATTTTAATCCTGCATTTTGAAAGTGCAGTTATGTCCTTACTTCTACTTGCCCAACTGTTGTATCTGCTGGTGCTCCAGCAAAACCTATAATTTTATGCCGTTTTTCTATCAAAATTGGTTGATAAATATGTCCCTGCATTTTATTTCTCCATCTGCAGTATCAAACTCGCATTTCAAATAAGAATTGCTATGTACTGCTGAATATTGGCTTCAAATGGTTGTCAATAACTTCCCTACTCTCGTTAATAGACGCGAAGACTATTCCTGAGCGAACTACAAGCGGTCTCTGACTTAATTCTTCTTTAAGTGATTCATTAGTATTATATAGAGTAATATTATAGTTCTTTTCTCTGCTTAACAACTGCAGCTCTTTAGCTTTAGAGCTAGCGTAGAACAGTTAGTTATGTCCGGTACTACAAAAATATATTTCTCGTGCGTCCTGTTTTCATACTTTGTGCAGCAGAATTAGGATGGTATCCAAACTCTTCAATAACCTTATTTATTTTCTCTTGTCTTGCTCCCTATACGTCCTGTTTTATTTAGTACTCTGGATACTGTGGTTACGGATACCCCAGCTTCTCTAGCAATATCTTTAATTGTAATTTTACTCAATTCCTCGTACCTCTTTTTGATATAGCGTTTTTCTCATTAATTACAAAATACACCAAACTCAACTACATGTCAATAAATAGTTTTTATAATGATTTATCAGCGTTTTACTAATTATCATCTATTTAATTTGTGCATGTTAACATTGATTTTTCTTTTTTATGGTGTATTTTTAGGTATCAATAATTTACTATTTTTGTCTTGAGATAACGATAACCCAAACGAAATAGAGTATTATGTTTATGAAAATCAAATCACAATTTAGTTTCTTTATTTTAATTACTTGTATATTTTGCTTGAATTTTATATTATGTTGTATTCTTATCAAGAACCTCAAATAAGTGCAGAAATGTCTTCCCGAATATTTGCCACTGATATTCAGAATATTATAATTACGCCCTTACATAATTCAAACTGACACTAGTACGCATTACATTTATTACTGCAGACAAAGGAATCATCAAAAATAATAGATTACATATGTTGGAGAAAATGTACATTTTCGAATGGCATATGGTCTTGTGGGCGATGAAAACATTGCTTTTGGTCCTTCCTCATCAGGTTGGGATACCTGTCATGTATAGCAATCAGATGTATTCATGGAAAATTTGCCTATAATATACTCTATTCTTGGGCATTGGCTTGTTGGGTGTGGCTCGGTGGGATTGTAATAGGAATCAAAGTGGTATTGCATTTCAGATTCTATTGTACTTAGATAAAATATATATAATAATCCTGTCATTCCATGCTCCTGACACAGATTCTTGGGGAGTTGAGACAGGATAGTATGATTTCATTGGATAAAAAGTTAGTCAGATTATATATCGTTATAGCGATGGTATTGATGATTATTGTAAGTATAAGTTTTTGATTTTCTAATGTTAATAGTTGTATATGGGACAAGAAGCACGATGTAACCAGAAACGGTTTAGTCGATGGTATTTCTCATACTTGCGCCTCCTATGTTTGCATTTTGATGTAGGACTAGACAAGTATATTTATGGCTGCTGAACATATATGGGACGAAAGCAAGAGGAGCTGTCGAAACTTTGATTGCAACTCTTTCTAAAAGGATTTTGAAAATTCTACAGGAAAATGGAATGTAATATATAAATATAACCAGGATGCAGGATATATAAGTAACCATAACTCAGCTATTGCTAGAGATGATTATGGAAAAGTATTTGATAGAGATAGGTTGATTATTGCTCTTTCCTCTTCAGACGACAGGGTTTGTGGAGTTTCAAAGTGTCTGCAGAATTAAACGCAAAATTACGGAAAATTCTATCAATCAGAAAAATGAGCATACTACAAAATAACAAACAAATCAGGCAATTTAGTACTTGATGGTGGAACCATAATAGTGGCACTTTCATCTTTACCAGTACGAATGGACTGGCGTCCATAATCAACAATGGTGTGTTACATCTCCTGGGCATCATAACTATAAACTAATTAATCGATAGGGCATAGCCCTAGATAATTAGCCAATAACACTCCAAATATAGTCTATATTTGGGATGATGTGTTACCAGATCACACAGGAAATTACAAAGTGTATGAGAACTATTGCAAAATTAAAAAGTATCAAAACAGGAAAAGTTTTAGCTTCAGTGGTAATTTCAACGGTTCTCCCACAGAGCGACATACTGCAGTGACGACTCACAGTTATGGACCTTTAAGATTTAGGTCCAGTAGATATCTCTGCAAAACATATAACATCAGGGCAAAATATAAAATAGTTAATTGCGCCACAGAGGCTTCTCGATAGTGGAGATTCTAAAAACGGAGACTTGTTATTCCTATTCGTGGACAGCTTCAGACAGTCAACAATGGGTGATCGAAAAGTAGAACAATAATTATAAAATCTTAAATGATAGAACTAAAAAGGCTCTAGACTGTGATACTAAAAACGGCTCCATTGTTTTAGTTTGGGATTATGTTGGAAATTCTGATAACACTGGACTTTTATAGCAATTTCAAACAGCTGCTTCTATATTAAAAATCTAAAAGAGGCAGATTGGTACTGACTCAGTCGATACAAAGTAAATTCTATCTTCTGTTGAATTACGTCGGTGGTCTTGCCCAGCAGTGGAAGCTTATTCCCAGTAGATACGCCTTTAATTTCAATTTATAACAAAACTTTTCTTTACTGACAGAAAGGTCTAATATTAAAACATCGAAATGGTAATTGGTAAGTTTCAGGAGACAATGATAATTAAAGATTATTTTCGATATCGAGTAGGGGGTTGAGATTAGTTCTCAAAAAGCTACTCTGCTAACCATATGATTTATCCCTTCTAACAATCGCGAATTGTAATTAAATCTATCTCTCCTTATCACCTCAATCTTATCAACCAGCATCATACTCCACCTGACATATTTTTCTTATGGTGTGCCTTCTACATAGAACTCATATTTTCTGCAATATAAGCGTCAGGGTTGCCTGCAGGGCTTATGGTTCCACTCAGATCGTCTACGCTTAGGTTGTGCCCAATATGCTTGTTTTTCCGCTTCCTCAAGACAGAACATCACACAGCCGCCCTCATTCAGCCTGCTGTAGTTATACTCATAAACCGTTCCATCTCCCGGAGTCAGCATCATAGGTCATTTCCGTCCTGATTTAGCTTGGTGTCAGTCACCTCGATTGTATCTAAATAAGGCGTCCTTACGCTTCCAAGTAGATATGCCCGCGCTGCCACCTTGCCACTTCTCTTTTTCAGGATATTTATAAGCTCTGTCATTCATTTCTGTAGCTACACTGTCAGCCGTATTGTATCCTAGACGAGAGTGTTAGCGCATACATAACAGTGATGGCATCTCCACCTGCCTCAGCTACATAATTATTCTTAATGACAACATTTTCGTGTCCGTATTTTCCTGAAAGACTTCTTCGTCAAGATAAGCTCGAGGAATTTATCGATCTCATAGGTATAGCCCAGCTATTCCCCCATCTGCTTACCTTCTCACTGTGCAGCCCTCTATCGTAGCCATGTCATCTTGCTACACCTGTAGTCTGCTCATCATCAGGATTGTAAGTGCAGTCGCATATATCCACCATTGTTCATATGCTTGTCATAGACATTGCCTCTCACATCGTGGATATAGAGAGTTCTTGAGAGAAATATCGTGGAGGGTTCCGCAGTTTTTCGCTATTACAGCTACCCCTGTCCTATTCATCTTATCCGCTTGATTGTAGGACTCTCCAAAGAAATTCACAGGCTTATTGCTTTATTTCAAGCCCCTCAACTTCAATATATTCGCAGTCATACAGCAAAACCGCAGAGGACATAGCCCTTGAAAGTAGAGCCTTTTGAGTCAAGCTCCCTGCCGTAATCCTGATACCAGATGCCACAACCACAGCATTTTTATAATAGGCAGACTCCCTTCACTACATACGAAGACACTAATATAGGGCTCTCTTTTACTCCCTCTGGCACTTATGTGGAGATACTGATGTTCAAATATCGAATCCTTTTTCAAGCAAAACCTTATCTCCAGCCTGTAAGCTTAAGAGAATTTATCTTAAATAAAGCTTCCAAATGCAGAGCTCTCGCTAAGTCCGTCATTTGCATCGTTTCCGTTAAAGCCGCTCACATAATAAGTTGACATTTTTCTCATACTCCATTCTCTGATTTTTCTTTTTACTATAAGCCTGACCTCATCAAATTCAAAAGCTCTCGCCATTCGCTCTTGTATATAAATCTCTGTTTTTCTCATAAAAATCTATTACATCTTTTCAGATATATCCGTATATTGATAGTTTACAGCTGAGCCTCACTTATAAGTCAAGTCTGAATCTTGTAAGCTCATATCTTATATATGCCTGCCTGGAATATGAACTTAGTCCCATAGACGATTTTTGTTTTCGCCTAAGGCAGCAGTGGTTTCTGCTTCTTAGCAAGCCTTCTGCTTTCTACACCTTATAGCTATCATCCGTTATCAAGCCTCAGATTAACAGCAAATTTTAACTCTGCCTTACCTTTTTACTTCTTCTTCATCCACTCCAAGTCCCTAAAAGTCAAGTTTCCCACTACTTTCAGAGTTATTTTATATTTTGATACAACAATCTTGTTAGCTTCTCAAAATAGCTGTCTTCCCTCGTTTTCTATCTCTTCCTTTACTATATCAGGATAATCAGTAATGATGCCCGCCACATCCTTATGCAGGTATTTTTACTATATTTCACTGTCATCTATAGTCCATACAAAAATGTCCTTACCTTTTTCTTGGCGTCAGCGCTTAATATGTCATTAACGAAAAGTCTTCCAGTACAAAAGAAATCTACTCTTTTCATCTGAGAAATTGCCAAACTGCAGGGCAATAATGTGACCTGTCTCATCTCAGGAGCTCTGATTTGCTCCATTATATCAAGATTTTCGGACATAGTTTTTGTAAGTCTTCTCGACACCAAGCCTCTTCATCTCATTTTATAAAAGATCGGCATGGTTATCAGGCTCCCTCCATGAGGCTTTAACTCCACCAAAAGCTTGATATTAAGCTCCTTTGCACGATTAACAAATTCATCAAAGGATGGGATATGGCTCTTAAAATTTCCCTGACTTATGGTAAGCTTTTCTATCTCGTCAAAGGTCAAGTCCTTTACCATCTTATCAACCCCCGCCAACCTTTTGAGATTGAAATCATCATTACAAATTTATTATCCTTGTTAACTGTATATCAAGCTCCTACGTAATCCGCACTCTACCTTTTTAGCACCTGCAAGAGACTCCAGAGAGTTCTCAACTCCCATCTCACTATAGCCTCTGTGTGCTATAATCAGCACATTTTTATTTATCTCTGTAGAAAACATCTGGTAGCCCATATGACCAAATATAATTATCATTATTACACTCGTTACAGCCGCAAGCTTTTTACGCTTTCTTATCTCATTATCCACCCTGGGAGCTGTCTTAAAAAGAGCTTTTTCTCCCTGTCACTTATTATCTTCACTATTGAGATATAAAGAATCAGCTTAGATACTATTACAAAAAGAATAAAATGATGCGCGAAATAATATAAAAATACATTATTATATACTATTTCTCTCCAGATGAATCATAGCTCAAACACCAAAGTGTTAACCCAGAGTAAAATAATCCGATTACGACCAGGGCAACTTCAAGCCTGAACCACATAAACAGCAGTCGAATCTTTCCCTTTTTGGTAATTTCGAGACTTTTCATGATTGGTTGAAAAAGGCTAAGATTAATGATCAGTGAGTGGAATAGTAAAAATCAGTCTGATGTTGATGTACCCACATATCACAAGAAATACTATGTATACAACTGCACCGTTCTTCATCTTCATAAGTTCCTCAGTGATAAATGTAGGTATGAAGAATTTTTCCGAAAATGCAGAGCTTAACCCAAGATTTGACATTGGTATCATCAGTATAAATATATGACAAACAAAAATAACTGCTTTGGCTAAAGTTCTTCCACTTTTATAAATTCCTTGTAAGACTATCCTCCAAAGAATCTTTTCATTTTTTGTATGAACTGTAGACCATCAGCGTTAGTACCGAAAATTCAAATAACTAAGCATACTTAGAAGGATTACAAATACAAATAAAAGGGGTATACTATGGTGCACTGAGTATAGATATCACATTGTGAGTGGTAAAATTATCCTGCCCGGCACTCATAAGTGAGTTTGAATATAAACCTCAGTGAATAGCTCTCCCACAGTTGCCATAAAAAAAGCTGTAATATGACAGCTTTTGTATAATATCCGAATTTATTTTTGATATATATTTTTACTACTTCTGCTTATTGTTTTAATATCCAGCTTCACGTCTTACACACCATCCTTTGCTTTGTTGTTATACTGCTAAACTCCTCATGTAATTTTTATACGAAAACAGTGGAAATGTAAAGAGGAAGTGATTCGAAAATGTGTAAATCATATTTCAAATATATCATAGGTTATTGTAGTCCCCGCGTTTAATGTTACAATTACCATATACAGGAGGAGTATTATGAAAAATTAAGTATACTCTTTCCATATTAGCTATAGCAGTGCTCTTGATGACAGGATTACTTTTTGGAGTTGCACTGGTGCAGGCCGCTAAACCCTGAGCTAAATAAATCATCCATAAATCTACACATAGAACAGGGATACAGCTTAAAATAAAAAGGTCTTGATAAGAAACTACTGTTAAATGGTCAGCAGGAAACAAGAAAAATAGCCACTGTGTCATTAAAAGGGGTTGTAAAAGGAAATTCCAGCGGAAAGACTGTTGTTTACGCTAAAAATCTACAACAAGAACAAGCTTAAATACACTCTTAAAGCAAATGTTACAGTAGATAATAAGGGCTATGCCACTACACAGGCCTTACTTGTAGCCCCTGCTTAAAAATAAAAAGATAAATGATATCATTGTTACAGCAAGGCTAGTTTACCATACCAAAGGGGAATTTCGGTAAGAATCTTGAAAGTGTAGGGAGATGGCCTATCACTTACGGGTATCAGAGGGCAGTTCTCTTAATTCAGTGATACATAACAGGCTCTAAGGCAGTGAAAATCGATGTCACAGGACAGTTGTCTCTACCTCTATGCGCGAAAAGACAATGCTAAAATATCCCTTTAAATCTTCAGGAAAGAAAGCTATTGTACATACTGTCTTCCTTGAAAATCCTGCTAAGCTTGATTTTGTATCAGATAGTCAAAAAGAACCTGCAATATCTACTGTACTTGCAAAGTCAGATATTAGGATAAGCGGTAAAAATAAAAAGAAAGATGGTTGCCATAAATGATTCTGCAGAAGAGACAAGGTCACTGGCAACAAAAGCATCACTCTTTTTGCCGATGCCCGTACTCACTCTTTGTAGTAAATAGCGGAGCTAAGGACTCTAAAATAACAACCCTTGACTACAAGACACCTATAACAGTCACAAACAATACAGGTACCAGCCTCTTAGTCTCCACCCCATCTGGCAAAAAAACCGTGGAGGCAGGTAAAAACTCATACAGTTACAGGTAAAAATTAGCAAAAATGATTTTAGGAACTTTTCGGTACTTTATCTGCGAAAAGTTCCCTATGGGATAATCTAAATCTAAAGTTCTCATATGTTAAAAATCTAAAGTTTGGCTTAAAAACTCCTTCACATCATCAAAAATATCAATCATCCTGTTCTTATCAAGTCCTAAATTCATCCGAATCAGCTCTAATATGTCTGAAAGAGCATCGTAATACCTCATCTCTCTCGATAGTTGTAATAAAAATTTTTCGCTTATCCATCTTGTTAAAGCCCCTCGGCATAGGTTCTCACCAAGTCTTCGATATCTGATCAGTTGATATCAGACTTTCTATATGTTTTACCACCTCAGCCCTTGTCTTTCTGTAAAAGTCAGCTGCCTTTTTGGCATTTGAAGGAGTGATGCCTCTCTGCCATCCCATGAGCGAAACGGGGTTGTCTAGGGTTTTGTGCCAGCCATTCAGGTTTTCTTGCCTTCGTAATCCAAAGGTGTAGTCCCTCTTTAGCACGGTTTTTATATAGTTTCTTCACCATCTTAGCTGCGTCCTCAGGCAGGCTGTCCATCCACAGGCTGCAAAGATTAGGGAAACACTCAGGCTCCGGAATATCCTTCTCAGAGAAATCCAAAACAATTCCATAGTGGAAAAGAACCTCAGCTTGCTAAAGCCTGATAGCTTATCAAAGTTAATCAGATTGCCGGGCTTCCCCCAAAGCCTTAATTCCAAAAGGTCAGGATACCTAGACAAAACCTCCTCTATATCAAGTTCCATTATACTTCTAATATGCAAAGCTTTCTAAATTCTCAAGACCTGACAGCCTTGGAAGTTTTCCGTCAACATATAGAATCAGGGTACTCCCATTATCCTCAGTCCTTATCTTGCAGTTGTCTGAAACTTCGCCGAACAAAATAAGATGCTCCATACCGTCATTTAATACAAGCTCTTCTACCCCTGTCATATCAACGGAAAGCCTGTCTATATAGCTTTTTGAGAAATCAAGCTTCTTCTGCCCATGGTTATTAAGCTCCAGCTCTCTTAAGAATGGATAGCCCTCTAAATATTCATATAGGTTTTTATACCATTTATGCAAGGTAAGGTGACTTAAACAAGGAAAAACCCTAAGACTAAGCACATCTTCAAAATGCGACCACTCATCACTCATATTTCTCCTTGATATTCTACATTCCTCTCCCTCTAAAACAACCTTTTCTTCGCTTTTATCTGCTGCCTTAAAGGCATCTCTCTTCTCCTTCGGGATATCCTGCCATCTTAACTGTCTGTAGATTATATCACCACTACCCCAGCCATATGAATACGAGTCTGAGCTCTCATCCATTATAGGAGCCACATTTCTACAAAAATATATTTTTCCGGAACATCTACTTCACATTATTCATGTCTCAGGCTATTGTCCCAATACATATAATCAACATAAAGCGGCTTTAACTCCGACAGTTCAGCCTCTTTAAGCGGCTCCTCTCCCGACCAGTTAAGAGACAGCTTTACTGCCATTTCTTTTCCATCTTTATCTTCTACCTTGGTTATCTGACAAGCCGTATATTTTTAATTTCATTGTAAACACAGTACATCATCCCAGCCTTTTGCCTGCATAATGTTATCTCCTTTTTCTTAAAATGATATGGATATATGAAATATCCGCCCACTGCGGTACAGATTTGTTTCTCCCACTCTTGCAATATATAAACATCACTACAAGTATATAATATTTCAATCTCTATTCCAACATCATCTTTCAAGACTATATAACATTTTCACCTTTTCACTCCATATAATTCATCTGCCAGACAGTTTATTTTTTTCCGTAAAAATATGTTATTCTTCTTATCTGTAGACTTATATAAAAATGGGGATAAGCAATGAATTACATAGGTTCAAAGTATTCACTTCTGGGTTTTATTGAAAATGTTATTGAAAATGTCAGCGGATATAAAAACAGGGGATAATTATGTCTTTGCAGATATTTTTGCAGGTACAGGAGTGGTAGGAAGTGCTTATAAGGAAAAGGGTGCCTATGTAATTGCAAATGATATACAGTACTACAGCTATGTCCTAAACAAGCATTTTTATCGAAAATGTCCCTCCGTTAAATAATGACCTAGAGTAGTGCTTAATTCTCTAAGCCCCTAAAGGTTTCATTTACAATAATTACTGCGAAGGTTCAGGCTCCGGGAGAAATTATTTTACAGACAGTAACGGGAAAAAATGTGATGCTATCAGAACTTTTTTGGAAGAAGCACATAGCTCAGGGGAAATGGGTGATGCAGAGTATTTTTATTATCTTGCAAGCCTTATCAATTCAATAGATAAATATGCAAATACGGCTTCTGTCTACGCAGCCTTTTTAAAACACATCAAAAAATCAGCACAAAGGACTTCACACTATCCCTGCTGCCTGTTCTTTCCGGACAAGCCGGCAAAGTATATAACGAAGATGTAAATGACTTAATCACAAAGATAAACGGCGACATCCTCTACCTTGATCCGCCATATAATGCAAGGCAGTATTCTGCCAATTACCACATCCTTGAAACCATTGCCAGTACGACAATCCCTGCTCTTCGTGGCATAACCGGTCTTCGTGACTATGAGCAGCAAAAAAGCAGCTTCTGCTCGAAGCGTACAGCCCCTGCCGCCCTTGATACACTTATTAAAAATGCTGATTTTGGCTATATTTTCCTAAGCTACAACAACGAAGGCCTCATGTCTGCTGACACCATAAGAGATATTATGTCTGCTTATGGTAAATACAGCGTTTACACCAAAGAATACAAGAGGTTTAAGGCTGACAAAGACGAAAATAGGAGGATAGCAGGCAGCGAGGTCGTGGAGTATATACATTGCTTGAAAAAGTAGGGTAAATCTTACTCCAACACATAGACCTCTTTCCCCTCAATGATTCCCGCTTTTTTCTTTATTTTTGCTAAAGAATCGACACAAAATGCTGGGCGGATTCCACACTTAGCATATGCGTTCCAAGAACCAAGTGCTCCGTCATAGGTTAAACAACATACTACAGAATGCTCCCAGGTATTGGGAGTTCGCAGTAGCCAAGATACGGATTCTCCACTTAAGTAACATATCCTATTGTCAGGATTAGAGAAATAGCCTAGCCTTTTACCTTCCTTTTCCATATCAAACCCAAGTTCATAGGCTGAAAGTAAGAATACATTTCTATTTATATTTTCGGTTCCATCTCCAGTTGAACCAATTGCCTCATCCTTAACAATTTCAACCGCAGTACTCTCTATAAGTGAGTGAATTTCTTTAAGATTCTCATAATATGAGCCATTCAAGTACCTGTCTATTTCGCTGTCTTTATAGTACGAGCTATACTCATTCATCCTCTTTGTTTCAGCTAGTATTTCCTCCCTTAAAATAAGAGTACTTCCTTCTTCATATCCATTATCTATAACCAAAAACGGCACATACTTCCATCTTCCTTGATATAAACTCTATAATCATCTTTGCTTTTTAAGCTGGAATACGCTATGGAGCTGATTGTATCCTTCCTTATGAGCGACCTATAACAGAATACTACAATTACAAAAGTCAGAGCTACTAGCATTATTATAATAAGTTTGCCCGGACTTTTTAATCAACTTGTCCATTCCGACCTCTCAGTCTTCATAGTGCCCTCGGTATGAACGATATAAATTATACTCATCTTTCTCGTAATAGACAATTCTATTAGTATCATCAATGCGCCTGCTCCACATACCGCTCACGTTATCCTTTAAAAGCATCAGGCTTGCCTACACCCTCAAAAAGTGCTTCTCTGAATGTCTTAATCAATGCATTTATCTTTTTCAGCGTTTTCTTTATCCTGTGTCTGCCAATACAAATAATCGTTCCATGCTCTATCTTCCCCATAATAGTCGCATTAGTCTACCTCTATCAAATCATAGTTCAGCAAAAATTTGCTTTTCCTTCTTTTTATATCTCGTACGATATTCTCAAGATAGCGGATATTATTTTCAGAATAGAATGGATCCAGTGACACTTCAAACGGTATACGCTTTTCTCTGCTGACTTTCTTTGCAAAATAGTAAACGCAAGACTCATAGAAAGTCCAAGTTCAGAACAAGTCTGCTCCATGATAGCTCCTTTTTACATCTTTCGTTCAATCTAAAATTCACATTTACCGATATGCCATATCTAACACTCCTTCCTATTGTCCTTATTATATGCTGGATAACTAAAATTTTGCAAGTGTTATCATTACATTTTCTTTGATTTGTAATGATATTATGTTAAGAGTATCGGATTGTCCTCACATTGAGTATATTTCATTATGCCATAATAACTCTTTTTATCTTTCAGCACAACGCATTCCTATGAAACTCTCAATATAAGCAGATATTTATTTAGTACTTTTAGCCCTGTCAACGGAGTCGAGAGTTTTGTTTTAAATTGTCACGCAGTGCATGACAAATTTTATACACGAGATAAAAACTGATCAATTCCATCTGTTTTATTGATTCAGATGTGAGTATCTTCCTATTACCCCTTAGTAGAAGAATCATTAGTACCAATAAGAATATATTAAAAATAAAAAATTTTTAGATAATTTCACTCTCCTCCTCTTCCTCACCCAAACAACCACCAGTACAACTACAGCCACCACACCCACGATAATGGGCAAAATTTGTAACAAGCCAAACATCAACATTCCAAGAATATAAAATGTGCCTATATTACTTTTTCTTTCAGGTTTTTCGACTGTGCTAAGGGAGAATCTAAGCTCTCCTTCAGGGAGTCCGTTTGCTTTAAAATTGTATCCTTTTTGGGTTTTGGTAAATCCACTCTGATTATTCTCAGTCATAAAAACGGTGTATTTATATCTACATTCAGATTCCCAAACTCGCCCAGGTTGATGCAGGGGAAAGAAGATAGTTGTATCTATAAATGTCCGGATCATATTCTTCGTCTATTGTTGACAGATACATTGGCGCTTCTATCGTATTAGTTATCTTTTCTCCGGGAGCCAGGTTATTTCATACTCATACCAACGAAGAAGAGATTTTAGTCTTTCTCCGTATCATACTACAGATATCAAATATAGCACCTGAATTTTCTACTGTAGCCTGCTTATATAATTCAACAATAATATTGTACCAATCAGACTCAATATCTGTCCACCCTTTGTCATAGCTAGTTAAAGTGCAAATTCCTTAAATGTCATCTTAGAAGTAGATTTAGTCGCATTTCTCCTTTATTTCCTACTTTCATTACTACTGCTTTCATAAAATTTCCACTCTGGCATCTCTTTTGGTAGGCTCACCTATTACATGACAGCTCTACCTCTTTGCCCATTTTCTGCAGTTATACCCATCCCTGACTCTTCCTTTTGTCGTCAGTAGTGAAACAATAGTATTGCTCAAGATAGTATCTTCTTTACCGTCAAAGGCAGGAATCTCTATAGCTGCTGTCTCTGTTTATAGAGTTCTTTGTCAACTCTCTCTATCTCATAGATGTATTTTGTTACGGGCAAGCTCAGGAGAATAGAAAATCATCCCTTTATGATAGCCGTCACTAAAGTCAGGCTCATTTCGTGTGAATATCAAAAATCATTGTCCCTATAATAGTGCTATGCCTAAGATGATTTCCTTATCATTTATTTTTAATGTCAAACTTTGCAGTATCATCTATTCTTTTTGTCACCTGATTTTTCATCGCATTCATCAGGCCCATATTCAGGATAATATCAAATGGAAACACAAGCTTTGTAGTTACCTTTATAATCAGCAGGATTGTAAAATGTATATTTTGCAGTCACCTTGCCATTGTAGTTTATAAAAGTCCCGCTTTTTCTTTCATAGTATCTATTTTGGAAATTCTGATGATATCAAAGGTTAACTGCTCATCTTCCACTTCTATCGGACAGTTTTCACCCTTTTACTACAGTTCCCGTCATATCTACTCCCATACCAAATCCTCTCTTGCTGAGTTGCAAAGAGCAGTCAGCTTAAATATATCACTTACTAAAAACAGTATCAGACAAAGCGCTATAAACCCTTTATTTTTCATAGCCAGCCCCCTTTTGTGGTACCATATATTTTAGTTTACCCTAGTATAACATCTTTTTACGGCTATCAGGTAGGAGTATTTTGGTAATATCAGGATGATAATAGAAAAAGACTGCCAAAGTCTGCAGCCCCTTTAATGTTATCCCTATTTAATTATCACCATCGGAACAATTACCACCACTTTATCAGGTCAGTTACCTCATTGCGAAGTTTAACAAAGTCAGGTGAGGCTATGTCTCGTGGGCGAGGCAAATCATTGATGATTTCTTGCTTTATCTTGGTAGGCTTATTGGTTAGCACTAGTATCCTCTCTCCAAGATAAACAGCTTCTTCAATATTGTGTGTAATGAAAATTACTGTAGTCCCTGTTCTCTGCCATAGATTAAGCAGCTCATCCTCAAGCTTGAAGCGAAGCTCAATATCAAAGCTGTCCGTATGGCTCATCCATAAGCGGCAGTTCCGGCTGAGTTGCAAATGCCCTCGCAATAACTACTCTCTGCAAGCATACTTGCTGAAAGCTGTTCAGGATAGTATTTACGGAATTTTTGTTAATCCCCACTATTTCCAGGTATTCATCCACAAGCTTATTCGCCTTTTTCCCTTGCAACATGCTTAATTTCAAGTCCAAATCGAACATTCTCTTCAACTGTAAGCCAAGCATGGTTGAATATTCCTGAAATATATAAGCTACATTATGTTTATCTAAGTCTACTGCTCATTATTTTAACAAGTATTTCACCTGAAGTAGGCTTTATAGTTTTGTTATGCTATTCAAAAAGTCGTTTTCTCGCATCCTGTCAGGGACCTACAATACATAGAAATTCACCTTTTTACTTCAGGAAATGTCATTCTAATACCAGGAGGTCATCAAACTTTTTGTAAGATTTATTACTTTAACCTTAGCTTCTCTATCACCCTGCATCTCGTTCCCTCCTAAAAGATTTATCCATATTTCTGTAATTTCCTTTCTTAATTCCAAGAACTTTTGGATCAACATAATCTCTTGGAAAAAGGCAGGTCAATTTTGTATTCTTTTTGATTTTTGACGGACAGTTTGTCAGGAGTATGATTCGGTCAGCCAAATACACAGCTTCTTCTATGTTATTGGTTACAAATACTACCGTTCTCTTCTCTTTCTGCCATATCCTCTGCAGTTCTTCCTCCATCATGTAGCGAGTCTGGGCATCCAGATGTCCAAATGGCTCGTCTAGCAAAAGTATATCCGGGTTATTGCAATAAGCCCTTGCTATACCCACACGCTGACGCATACCACCGGAAAGCTGTGATGGATAACTCTTTTCAAAGCCCTTTAATCCTACCAGGTCTATATAGTGGTCTGCCAGCTCCTTACGCTTCTTCTTTTCGAACCCACGTACACTTGGCCCAAATTCAACATTTCCCATAACAGTAAGCCAAGGAAACAATGCTGTTTTTTGATAAACCACTCCCCTTTCAGGGCTAGGTGCTTTTACCTCTTTGTTGTTGGATATTACTTTCCCTGTAGTAGGCAGTTCAAGCCCAGCAAGTATATTAAGCAGTAAAGTTGTCACCGCACTGTCGGTCCAAACAATACCAAAAATTCATTTTTTTCTACTTGAAAGCTAATATCCTTTAGTACCTCATTTTTACCACTTCCATCGTAGCTGTCAAACTCTTTCGATACATTATCACAAATCAAAGGTACATTGTTTAAAGTCCCTGCTGCTGATTCCATAGACACAATCTCCTTTCCAGGGCAGACATTAAGGTTGCAAGTATGAATCCGATTGCACCTATGGCAACAATGCCCACCATTATCTGTATCGTATTGCCTGTTGACATTCCCATTACAATGAGCCAGCCTACTCCCTCATCTGAACGAATCATTTCCGCGAACTACTGCCGACCAGCCTGCAGTAATGGCAATCTGAAGCCCCGCAAATATAGTAAGGAACTGCTGATGGCAAATACAACTCTTGTAAATACTGTCTTTCACTTGCACCAAGCATTCTGGCTGCACCCATCAAGGTCTTGTCTACATTTTTGGTGCCATCATAGGTATTTACGGTTATAAATGTAAAACTGCCTAAGAAAATGATAAACCACTTACTTTCATCACCAATTCCAAACCAAAGAATAGACATAGGTATCCAAGCCAAAGGCGGAATAGGTCTCACAAATTCAAAAAGCGGTTTAAAAATAGCTTCAAAAGTCTTGGAATAGCCCATAAATACTCCAAGAAAAACTCCAGTGACTGTTGCTATTGAAAATGCCACCAATACACGGTAAAGGCTGATTGCAATATGCATCTGCATGGTGTATTTTCCTATAGGAACTGCAAAAACTTGTAAGAAATGCACTTATGATAACCGATGCAGGTAGGTAAGAACATCTTTGCACTTGTAAATCTGGCAACCAGCTCCCCATACTGCCAAAAATCCAACTACTGCAATGAAGGTACCAAAAATGTCTGCATTTTTATATTGCGAGCTAATTTAGATTTCCCCATCATTTTCTACCCCTTCCTATGTATTTTCTCTGCAATTTTTCCAGTCCATAGCTCATAATTAAGCCGATTCCACCAATAGTAATCATACCTACGATAATAATGTCAGGTCGTCCAAGCATTCTTCCGACATAAATCATATAACCTACACCTCTTGTAGCCGCCAACATTTTCGCTAGCAACGAGGGGCTACCCAGGAAGAGCCTAGCGCCAGTCTAAGCCCTGTAAAATCATAGGCAGGGCAGTTGGAATTGCAACCTTAAATAGCATTTGTCTATTCGTTGCACTGAATGTTCTTGCAACCCAAAGATGAACCTGATTTGTGATACCTGTATAGAATTAATAGTTGCACTGATAAATGCTGCAAAGAATTGATTCCCACCTTTGACAGATAACCCTATACCCAACCACAGTATCATAAGCGGAATCCAAGCCAGTGCAGGAACAGGTCTTATAAGATTAAATAGCAGCATCGCAAACATTTCAAATTTACGACTCCAAGCCATAGCTATTCTAAAGGAACTCCTATAAATACTCCTACTGCATATCCACTCAAAAGCTATTTTTAAGCTGCCAGAATATGCTGAATCAGATTTGGCTCCGTCCGAGTAGTTCCTCCTGTAAGTTTATAGATAAAAGGTATTCAGTACTTTAAGCGGACTTGGTAACATAAAAGGAGATACTATTTTAAGAACATCTGTTACAAGCTCCCATATCGTAATAACAATAACAACCGTAAATATTGAAATGAGTTTGTATTTTAAATCCCTGATTTTTCTTCATTTAGCACTCATTCCTTTCTACTTATATTCATAGACTTTTAGTTTTTCAAATGATTAAAAATCTCCGGAAACAACAGAGATTTTTAATCAGATTCGCATATTATCTTAATTAGTTTTAACTCTGTGCTGTCAATAGCATCAACATAAGTTTTGATGATATTAGTATTGAACTTATCCATTAAGCTTGCATCAAGTCTGCCCAAGTCCAATATAGAATTCACCCAGTTCCTTAGCAAAGCTTCCAAGCTCTCTGTTTTTCCAATCTGATGCTTCGATAAATTTAACTCTGCCCAAATCTCCTCTAACGCTTTCCTCTGATGTTTCAGCTCCGCTTCTTTTAAATAATCCATCATCAGCTTTGTAGCCATATCCTGGTCAGCATTAAGTCTGCTCCCGCTACAGCAAGAAGATCTATGTACTCTGGATAATTTCAGATTTTTGTTTCTAATGACTTTTTGTTACCTGTAACCATGTCCACATATTTTGTTCCCATATCAGCAAGGTTACCTACCTGCACCATACCATCATTTTTTGCATCAAAGAATGTAGGAATATTGAGTGCAACTGCATCAGCCTGATCTGCTTTAAGTGCCTGATATGCCTGAGCAGTTTCCATGTTAACGATGTTTACATCCTCTGCCTAACTCCTATCTTTTTCAAGCTCATTTTAAAGTGGTAAAATGCTGATGCAGTTCAATTGGCAACAAGATTTTTAGCACCCTTTACCGTATCAGGATCTCCATATACATTTTGGAAATGATGGATTGTATCCCTTTACAGTTGCTATTTTGCTCTCAGGCTTTACAAACACCCAAGACCGTCCTGAGACTCAGTACTTCGCCTATAATGGTCATATCATAGTTTGCCACACCTGTAACCGTCGCATGCCCATTGCTCCAACATCCCATAAGTCTGCGCCCAAAAGCTTCATTCATTGGCGCACCTGTGCATTACATTGTAGTTTCCATCTTAAATCCGTTTTCATCTAACTTATTCACCTTAATGTATCTGGCTGGTAGCTTGTGATGAAAGGCATCATTGCAACACGCAAAACAGGTAAAGTCGCTTCCTGTTGATTCTGCCTGCTTTGATGCGGTGGAAGCGAAACTTATTACCCCCTGAACTTGAACATCCCACCAATGCTAATGCCATAGACAATGCTGCAATTCTTTTTAAGATCTTTTTCATAAATACTCTCTCCTTTATAAGCTATAAGGATTTATCCCATATAATCCTTTGTGTCTTGCTTTCATTTATTATTATAATAAAATATCTCCATATTTTATTTGCAATTATTTTACTTTTTCTTTCAAATTATTATGTTTCAAAATCTTAATTGAAATTTATTATATAAATTATTTGACATTTCTTTTTAATAATTTGCGTTTTTCACACAGTATTGACATTGAAGATGGGCTATTATATGATAATTTAGTGATGGATTGAGTTTGCAGTTTTTCGACAAATTAAAGTCTAAGCATACTACTCTTACAGTTAATCATCTATACATACAGGAGGCTGATATGAATACTAAAATGCCTAATATTATTTTTATTTTATCTGACGACCAGGGAATGTGGTCTATGGGATGTGCAGGTAACAAAGAAATCATCACCCCAAACCTCGACAGACTGGCAAGTGAGGGAATGTTATTTGACAATTTCTTCTGTGCTTCCCCTGTATGCTCGCCTGCGAGGGCTTCACTTCTAACAGGTAGAATCCTTTCTCAGCATGAGCGTTCACGACTGGCTTAGAAATGACAACAAAAAGCAGGAGGATATCGAATATCTCCGTGGCATGAAAGCCTATACAGATATACTTGCTGAAAACGGCTATATATGCGGTCTGTCAGGTAAATGGCATCTTGGAAACAGTGCCAAGCCTCAAAAGAGTTACTCTCATTGGTTTGCTCACAAGTCCGGCGGGGGACCTTACTATAATGCACCTTTGTATAAAGACGGAGTACTATACAATGAACCTCGATATGTAACTGATGTGATAACTGATGATGCTTTGGAGTTTATAGATGAAAATGCCGGAAAACAGCCGTTTTACCTTACTGCCTGCTATACTGCTCCACATTCTCCTTGGGTTAATAACCATCCTAAAGAATACACTGACTTGTACAAGGACTGCCCTTTTGACTCTATTCCAAAGGAGGAGGAGCATCCTGACAGTATTTATCTTACTAAAGAGGTGGCAAAAGACCTGCGTTCTAACCTCATAGGTTATTTTGCTGCTGTTACTGCTATGGACGCCAATATAGGCAGAATAATAGACAAGGTCGAAAGCCTTGGAATCAGAGAGGATACACTTATTGTGTTTACCAGTGATAACGGTTTTAGCTGCGGTCATCATGGCTTTTGGGGTAAGGGAAATGGTACCTTTCCAATCAATATGTATGACAGCTCTGTTAAAGTGCCTTTCATTGCTTCACAGCCTGGCATTATTCCAGAAAATAAGGTCTGCGATGCACTTGTTTCAGCCTATGATTTTATGCCAACACTCTTAAACTATGTAGGAATATCAGACTATGAGGATAAAACCTCCCGGGAAGAAGCTTTGCAGCTGCCTTAAAGGGACTGGACTTTGAGCAGGATGATAAAATCATTGTTCTTGATGAATATGGTCCAAATCGAATGATTAGAAACAAGGAGTTTAAGTACATAAAACGCTATCCTTATGGACCTGATGAAATGTATGATTTAATAAATGATCCTGATGAAAAAATAATCTCCTGCTAAAAGATAGCTCATGATGAGCTTGGCCGAGCTTAGATATGAGCTTGAAGCTTTGGTTTGTAAAAATATGTTAATCCTGAGATTGACGGTGCAAAAGAAGCAGTATTCGGCTCAGGACAAATCAACTTAGCCGGACTTTGGTCAAAGGGCGAAGTGTCACACAGCTGTGATGATTACATTAAAGAATCCCCTAATTACAAGCCTTATAACCTAAAGTAGGTCATTTTATGAATAACATAAAAATTAAAGAAGATCTTCCCAAATAAAATACGAAGCCAGTTATTTGCCGTATATGTTTTAACCTTTACTGCAATAATTGTGATTATTTCGTCAGTCTTAATCGTCCTTTTTAAGCAATCTTATGATAGATAAAATCAGGGGCATCCAGGCTAGACCTTTTGAAACAGATTGGAGAACGTGCCAATGCTATTAAAAACAGCAGTATCACCATATCCAATCTGTATAGAATCAACTCCTCACTAATCTCAGCTCTGGCAGATAAGCCTAATGATATAAAGGAAAAAGGAACTCAAGGTAAAACTTGATGATATGAAAAAGAACCTAGACATGGTATTTAGCGAAGTCGGCATAGCCTTTGATGTTGTTGTGATTGAGATAACGGGTTCTGCTATTCTTCGCAGTCCGGGGATAACTACGACTTTGCCTCTGTTAAAGAATCAGCTTTGGTACAAGACAATATCGAGAACAAGGATGATATAACATTTATAAGCAGCTTTTAGAGATAGCTTTGGCTCTAAAAAGAAAAAGTATGTATTTAGTAGCTTCAAGAAGAATGGTAAATTCCAAAGATGATGAAATAGGTACTTTACTGATAAATATTGATGAATCCTATCTGTCTGACATATATCAGTCTGCCTTTAAATGGAACCAATGTTATTTATATAATTGACAGCAGTGGAAATATAATCTCACATACGAACAAAGCTATGAGAGGTATGAATTTCATAAATGTAGAGAATTTTAAAAGGCTTTACGGCGAAAAACGAATTCCACATTATGAAAAATCTTCCGGCGAATATCTCATTTCTAACTATCATGATACACAGACAGGCTGGACTATAATTGAAGAAATGCCATCTTCTTTTTGTGTTATCAGATGTGACAGAGCCTATATAATTATCTTTGTGATAATAGGTGTCTGCTTTATATTTGCACTAATTATCTCCTACCTGGTTGCAGGGAAAGTTTCCAAACCTTTGCTTGGTCTATGTGACTCCCTCAATCAGGTTCGTGAGGGTAACTTTGATGTTGTAAGCCATGCAAAAGGGCTATGATGAGATTGAATTGTTTAAAGACAGCTTTAACGCTATGGCTCAGGAAATCAAGCAATTGTTGGAAGACATTAAAAATAAAGAAGCCTATAAGCGCCGTATTGAAAATGATTTGCTGAGGGCACAGATTAATCCTCATTTTTATACAACACTTTTTTCCATTAAATGCCTTGTAGAAACAGGCAAGCTCCGAGGAAGATTAGCGAAATGATAAGTGCTTTTATAGATTTTCTAAAAATGACTCTGAGACAGGGTGCTGACTTAATCACCTTGAATGAAGAGTTTGTTATTACAGAAAAATACTTGATTTTTACAGCAAATACGATATGGTAATATGTTTAGTTTTTGAATTTGAAACTGATGAGAATGCCGGAGAGTGTATGGTTCCTGCGCTAATTCTTCAGCCAATAGTTGAAAATGCCATTTTTCACGGAATAGCTAAAAAGGCGAAGTCGGTATAATAGTGATAACTTCCAAACTTCAAGATGATAACCTGATTTTAACCATTAACGATGACGGAATAGGCATGAGTGCTGACAAAGTTGAAAACATTGCTAAGCAATGCAACAAAAAAGAATACACCCGTAATGTATCCATTGGAATTGCCAATGTTTCAGGTAGAATTAGGGTGGATTTTGGCGATGAATACGGAATAAATATAGAAAGCGAACCTGATATTGGTACTACAGTTACACTGAAATTGCCAATTATCCGCAAGAAACCAGAGGATTAAGAGTTATGAAAATTTTGATTGCAGATGATGAAAGACTGATTTGTGAATGGCTTCAGTTTTGCATTAAAGAAAACCCTGAATATGAAATTGTAGAGGTGGCAAACAACGGAGAGCAGGCATTATCATTGTACAAAGAATTTGAACCTGAACTTAGTGCTATCCGACATAAAAATGCCTCATCATGGATGGTCTGACATTATTAAAAGGAAATTAAGAAGATAAACCCTTTACGTTTGTGATACTTTTTAACAGCATTTTTCTGAGTTTGACTATGTCGTGAGGCTGTTCGTGAAAAATGCAGATGATTATATCTTAAAACCGAAATCAGTAAACAGTCCTTCCAGGAAATGCTTTTCTGTAACAGCTAAGAAAATAAAGGAGAAATGCAATCAGACTGAAGATAATATGCAGTACAGCAGTCATAAACATTCTATAATACGCAACCTTCTCATTAGCGGAAAAGCTTTTAACAGAAAGTGACATAATTGCGTTAAGGGATTATGATGTAAAATGGAGAGATTCAGGCTTATTTGCCCTTGCTGTTTGGAAAAGAAAGCTATTTGACAATTTTACAATTCCAAAGATGATAATATTGTACATAAGTTTTAGGTGTTGAGTATGACGAGTTTGTCTATGTGTTGGTAGGTAATCTTTCAAGAGATCTTAGTGAACTCGAAAAACTAGAGCTGTCTCCAGGAATATGCAGGTCTGATTATGAATAATAATAATTGCATGGTTGGAGTAAGCAATATAAACTGAGAAAGCTAGTGAATGTGGGTGAGCCGTGTCTGAAGCTGTTAATGCCCCTTTTCAATTGGCTTTTACAAAGAGCAGATAAGAAACATATACTCTTTTCTCCCGTCTAATGTGCATAAGATGAGTGGCAGTGATGTCTTTAACTTAGAGTTAAAAGCATCTTTATCAGGATTTTTATGCATCCTCCGGTAGAGAACAATATCTTCAGTTTGAGGAAAATATTTATTTACATTGAAGAAAACAAGGTAAACAGAATCGGCTATATTAAGCTCCTTTGCAAGGAATGTCTTGATGTGATATATCTGCGTTTTATCAATGACAATTCTGAGTTCACAAAAATGCGTTAAATAAAGCAAAGTTGGATATCGATATAGCAATATACTTCTCAGACATGAAACAAACTGCACTGGATTACGCAGATGCCAATATTCCAGGCAACGAAGTAAACGAAAAGGAGCTTTCACAAAGAATATTTAAGGCTGTAGTATTCATTCAACAACATTATAACGAGCCTATTAGCACTGGAACAAATTAGCAACAGAGGCAAACTTGAACCCTGAGTACCTTTCACGAGTTTTTAAGGAAGAAACCGGCTACAATTACAGTACCTTCCTCTCAATATTCGCCTAAAAGCTGAGTATCTTTTGACAAATACTGTGAAAAAGTTCAAAGTATAGCTGAAATGGTAGGATATTCAAATGTCAGCTATTTTCTCCACAATATTCAAAAAGAAATATGGGGTTAATCCCCTATGAATTCCGCAGGAATAATGTAAACAAATATACAAACTATGACAACAAATAATATTTTGGCTTTATAAGTTAATGGTCACCACAACGGACAGCCATTAACTTTCCTCTTATCTTTCCAAAAACGCTTTTTACTCTTTTTCCTACCTTCCTTTTGCGCCTCCCTGTATTTCTCTCCCAGAATACGCCATCTGCATAGCCCTGTATTGTCTTATCCTCTTCAGCCATTTCAAGCCTTTTCTCTGCCCAGATACAGTACTGCACGTTCTGCTCTATCCCTATAAAGTGCCTGCCTAACTTCTTTGCAGTTACTGATGTAGAGCCTGAGCCTAAAAAGGGATCCAGAATCACATCTCCCTCATTGGAGCTTGCAAGGATGAGCTTTAGCTAAGAGCTTCTCCGGCTTTTTGTGTAGGGTGGGCAGTATTCTCAGACATAGACCAATAAGGAATGGAAATATCGTCCCAAAAATTAGACGGATAGGTGTTTCTAAAGTTCCCCTGACTCGTTTCCTCCCAGTCTTTTGGCTTTCCATCTACCTTATATGGCGCAATCACACTTCTTCTCATCTTAACAGCTTCTACATTGAAGGTATACTTAGCAGAATTCGTCACAAACCAGATATCCTCCATACCATTCTTCCAGTTACTAAGAGCCCCTCTTCCCTTTTCTCTCTGCCAGGTAATGCGGTTTTGCACATGAAAATTCTCCTTAAGCACCATAAATATCGAGAAGGCTTGAAATCCAATCACAGCAGACATAGACTGTCGCATCCGCCTTTAGAGAGGCTTTCAAGCTCTATCCATTTTCTCCGTATATTCCAAGTAGGCTTCGTCACTGGTTTTCTTAAATTTATTTCCATGGAAAATCCTTATCGAGGTTGTAAGGTGGGTCCACTATTAGCAAATCCACACTTTCTTTTAGGCAACAGACTAAGCACTTCAAAAGTATCCCCTGAGTATAGTCTTATCCAAAAACATCCGGTAATTCTGCCTTTTTATCCAGCATTAGGCACTTTTTCAGATATTCATTTCCTCTTCCACAGATAAATCTATTGTTTTATTTCTACCTGCCTTCATCTCATTTTTCCTTTAATTATATGATGTGGGTGTCAAAAATATTTGTAATTCGCTCATTTTTTTACAAAAACCAGTCAGTTGCAACGCCGACCGGTTATCCATAACACTATTTATCTTTACTGCAAAGGCCTGTTCTTAGCCCTGCGCTTTTCCATCTGTTTCTCATTTACATATTTGCTAAGCTCCTGATTAATAGCCAAGAACTTACAACCAATGGTTTTTCCTGTTGATTGTATCTACAACCCTTACTATCTTAGCTTTAATAACAAACTCGATTCTTTGGTTGACTTTTTCCGACTTTTCGGCACTGCCTCCACCGTTCATGGCCTCGATAAGGGAAATCTGCTTCTTAAACCTTGCTATGTCCTTCTCTATCTTTGTTTCAGGCTGGTGCGTAGGAGTCTTTACCTAAACATCTTCATATAGTCTGAAAATGTAACGAGAATATCCTCTCCCTGCCTCGACAAACAAAAACTTAGGCACAACTATTCCAATGCCCTACTGAACTAAGGTCCTTCAAATTGGCCTTATTAAGCGTATCATCGCTCCTCAAGCTTTATATAGCATTCGTTAGCAAGAGGAACTCTAAAGCTGTTCCTCCTATTGAAGGACTCAGCATCATCCTCTGAGACGATAAGGTGTGCAGGACCGTAGTTGTCAAGATTAATCCTATAAACCCTTACATTGTGCCATTCGTAGGGCTTTGAGTCCAAAATGCCGATAAAATCACAGGATATTTCGTTGTTGTCAAAGCTTAAAGGATGTCCGTTAAAGGTAAACATCTCAGCTACGACATAAGGAAAAAGACCGCCTTCATGTCTTTCAATAAAGCCGGATATCTCCTTCTTGTCCTTCGGACTGGTTATCTCTACTGCCTTAGAGCTAAAACTTGCGGTCTTAGAACCAAAGCGCGCTGTGAGCGTTAACTCACAGCCCTCTATTAATTCATCAATAAACATCTAATCCCTCAAAATGTAAAACTTATTACTCTGCGTCTTCATCAGTCTCAACTGTGAGCATAGGAATTACAACACTGTCCGCATCATAGTCATAAAGCTCTTCAAGCTTGTTAAGAACCTCTTCGCACTCTGACTCGGACTTTCCTGTCTCCTGCATAGCCTTCATACAGTATGCGGAAATAACATTGTTGAATGCTCCTGTATCTACAAGTGTAAGTAAGTCTGAAAGGCTCTTGCCATTTAAGGACTTACAAGCCTCAAGAAGCTCACCAAGACGCTTCTTGCGCTTCTCTCTGTATCCTCAGCACTAAGCTTCTTCTCATATTCTCCTATAAGAAATTCAAGATCTAATGCAAAGCTTTCTGCTCCTAATTCTTTAGCCATAATTTTATTTCCCTCCTAAAACTGTTTAATGTTATTATTCTAATATATACATGTGTCAAATATTTTTCAAGTTAAAAATTATTTTTTTCACTTATACACAGTTGTCAAAATATAAGATACCGGGTAAACCAAAATGACGCAGTTACTATCCTTAGTTGTGGAATAGCTTCTTGGTCTGATACTTTTGGCTCACAGGTGAGGTTGATGCCAAGCTTTTGCAAGCGTACGCTGGTCTTCACTTGAAAGGATAACTGAGGAATGTGCCTCACAGCCTTTAAGCTCATCAAGCTTTGCAACCACCTTTGCTGCATTTTCATCGTTTCCTGCACAAATGGTGAGCGCAATCAGCATCTCAGCAATATGCAGATTTGGATTATGGTTGCCAAGGTGCTTTATCTTTAACTGCTGAATAGGCTCTATTACGCTTGGAGAAATGAGACGAAGCTCATCAGGCAGTCCCAGCTAACTTCTTAAGTGCATTAAGAAGCATAGCAGATGTCGCTCCCATAAGCTCTGAAGTTTTGCCTGTCACCACACTGCCGTCAGCCAGCTCGATGGCACTTGCAGGCTCTCCTGTCACCTCAGCATTGGTATTGGCTGCGGCAACACATTTTCTATCCTGTACTCCGGTTCCTGCCTTCTTCATAAGGAGTTCCAGTCTCTACTACTTCCTCCTTGCTGTTACCCTTTCTTAGCTCACATCTTTCCTTAAAGTAACGCCTTATTATCTCCTGGCTTGCCGCTGCCCTTACAGCCTCGTCATCAAATATACAGTTACCAGCCATATTTACTCCCATATCTGTAGGAGATTTGTATGGGGATGAACCGTATATCTTTTCAAACATTGCGTTAAGCACAGGGAAGATTGCACATCCCTATTGTAATTAACCGTAGTAAGGCCGTAAGCCTCGAGGTGGTAAGGGTCTATCATGTTTACGTCATTTAAGTCAGCTGTAGCCGCCTCGTAGGCCAGGTTTACAGGGTGCGAAAGAGAGAGGTTCCATACAGGGAAGGTCTCAAACTTGGCATAGCCCGCCTTTATTCCGTGCTTATGCTCGTGGTAGAGCTGTGAGAGGCAGACTGCCATCTTGCCGCTTCCAGGTCCCGGCGCAGTAACCACCACGAGAGAGTGCTTTGTCTCTATATAATCATTTTTACCATATCCTTCATCACTTATGATTGTAGGAACATCGTTTGGATAACCTGCTATTGGGTAGTGTCTGTACACCTTTATACCCAGTGCTTCAAGCTTTTTCTGATACTGTATGGCACATTCTGACCTTCAAATCTTGTAAGTACTACGTTGCCAACATACAGGCCATAGCTTCTAAAATGCATCTATAAGCCTCAGCACATCGAGGTCATAGGTTATGCCAAGGTCACCACGTACCTTATTCTTCTCTATATCGGCAGAGTTGATGACTACTACTACCTCTACGTCTTCCCTAATCTGTGTAAGCATCCTTATCTTACTGTCAGGCTTGAATCCCGGCAGCACTCTTGAGGCGTGGTGGTCGTCAAAGAGCTTGCTCCAAATTCCATATAGAGCTTTGCCACCGAAACTCTTAATTCGCTCCATTATCCTTTCTGACTGCATTTTCAGATACTTGTCGTTGTCAAATCCTGTCTTAAACATAATTTCCCTTTCTAGTCTACCTGACTACACTGTTCATCACAAGCATATCACCTTCATTTAACACTATATTTCCATTAGGGATAATGACATCATCCCCTCTTTTAATTAGTATTATCAATGTGTCATCATCAGTAGGTATCTCGGAGATTGCCTTGCCAATGTAGCTGCTTGTCTTGTTGATATGTATTTCACTTAGCATTGTGCCCGTCATGATGCTCCGGAACAACAGCCGAGAGTATGACCTTGTCCCCTCTATATTTAGAACTGTCTGACCATTTGGAACCTTTGTCCCCGACTCATTTTGTACTGAAACTATGATGGTTTCGGGAGGTGTTTCTATATCCATAAGTGTCCTACCCTGCCCAGAATGGCCTTCAGGTATGGTAAACTGAATAAACTGAACAGGAACCTCCTCAGTATAGTCAGTAAATGTCTTCATAACGTCTCCCTGGTGGTCTATCATGTCAAGATGCTTTTGCTACCTTCGGCAGGGAATGCCCCTGAAAGATGATTGAAAGCAGTACTATAAAAAATGTGATATGGAAGAGATTTTCGTCAAGTTCGGAGCCAGCACAGCCATAATATGGCAAACACTATATGGATGCGCTCCTCTAAGCCCCTGCAAAAGACACAAGAGCTATCTGATTTACCTTACTCTTAAAAGGACCTAGGATTGCTATTACTGCAAGCGGTCTTGCCACAAAGGTCATAAATAAAAATATGAATATAGCATGAGCCGCTACCCCGGGAAGCTTTGAAGGGCTTGACAGGAGTCCCAAAAGGAAGAAGATAACCATCTGCATAAGGCTTGTAGTTCCGTCAAAGAAATGCACCAGGTTCTTCTTATCCCTGATACGGCTGTTACCCATTATTATTCCTGTGATATATGCACTTAGGTAGCCATTTCCACCTATTGCACCCGCTCCTGCATAAGACAGCAGGGCTACGCCAAATACAAAGATGGTATCAAAGCCAGTCTGCCTCTGTAAGTATGTTGTGTAGATCCCATATAGCGATAAGAGCTGCAAATACTCCCACTCACTACGCCAAAGCCCCAACTGCCCTAGTATAAAAAGCACCGGATTTGATGCATTCTCACTACTTTGTAACAGCTGAATAAAGAGTATGGTAAGCTATATATGCGATAGGGTCGTTACTTTCTGCTCTCAAGCTCAAGCATTGACGCTGTATTGTATTTTAGGTTTAGTTTTCTGGAACGAAGTATGGAGAAGACCGAGGCTGCATCTGTGGAGCCTAATATAGAGCCCAGTATCAGGGACACTGTCCAGCTAAGTTCCAGCGCATAGTGGCAAAATACAGCAGTTATAAATGCTGTGAGAGCTACCCAAATGTGGATAATAGTCCTGACTTTAGGGGCTACAGGCTTTGCCTGCTCCCAGTCCGTACCAAAGCCTCCGTAAAATATAATAAATATAAGAGCTATGGAACAGATATTTCTCCGCAAATTTATAGTCTTCAAAAGGAATCCTTAAGATTCCATCAGATCCAAGCAGATACCCAGGAAAAATAAATGCAAGAAGAACTAGGCATGCCTATCTTGGCTGATATTCTGTCAAGAAGGACACAGGCAAAAATGATTATAGAAAACATCAACAACAGATTACCCATACGTCCTCCTTTCTACAGAAAACCGACACAGGCTGCCCTGCATCGGTTAGATTTGTATTTTACTTATTTTTCGTTTTCTTTTTGCCGTCTATGGCTGATTCGGTAGCAGGCTTTTTATGGCTTCCAAATACAAAATTAGCCAGTTCATCCTTGTTCTTAGGAATATCAAAGGTTACAACAGCTGCTCCATTTATGATGGCACCCTGATATGTCCCTTCTGCAGGAAGCCTGAAAGTATCGAGAGGTACACCATCTAAGCTAAGCTCCATCACCTCTGCGAGGTATGAGCTTGCATTACTCTTCTTAATATCAGTCTGTACCTGAGAAAATACGGTGTCAAGCAGCTTTACAAGAGTAATAGGATTACTCTTTTTCACTTCCTTAAATATAGCCGCCATAACCCTTCTATGCCTTGAGGTTCTTCCCTGGTCGTTGTTGGAGCCATCCAAAGTAGCTACCTTCCTTACCCTTGAGTACCCAAGAGCCTGATTGCCGTTCATGTGGTTCATTCCCGGCTTTAATGTACGGTTAGACCTCTTTGAAATGTAGTTCGTAGTATTTAAGTACTGAGCCTCACCCGGAGTGATTTCTATATCGACTCCTCCAAGGTCATCAATGATTTTCTGAAATGTCTTAAAGCTAACTATGATAGAGCCGTCAAGCCTTAGCTCCGTAGTTATAAGCTATGGTCTCATACATAAGAGGAACTCCTCCGTGGTTAAATGCAGCATTGATTCTGGTATTGTAAAATCCCGGTATAGTCACATAGCTGTCTCTCATAATAGAGGTGAGGCCCGAGGGTCTTCTGCTTTGTGTTTAATGTGGCTATCATGATGGAATCAGTACGTCCTGAAGCCGTGCTGTTGTTGCCTATAGCCTCTACACCAAGGAGTAAGATGTTATATACTCCGTCCTCGTGAAGTGCGTTTCTAAATGTAGCGGACATCTTGGATAGGTCTATGTTCTCAGTAATTTCACCCACCTTTAGTCCTTCTTCCTCTTCTTCCTCCTTGGTCTCAACCGCAGAGCCTGAAGCGTTCTTAGCAGGCTTATCATCAGTCTTAGCGTTCTTGCCCATCCTCCAGTAAGCCCATTCAACTGCAAGATTGGACATTATCTTTCTGCCCGGTCTTGTAAATACAAGAAAGGAGCCTCCTGCCAGTATGATAACTAAGAGGACTATGAGTACCTTAATAAAAATGTTTAGTTTCTTTTTCTTTTTCCTTGGTTTTCTTTTTATCATTCATATTATGTCTTTTCACCCTTTTTGTTTAGCGTCCATTTCCTTTTTACCTGCTCTGCAGAGAGACTTCGTATTTCTTTTTTAAAAATTCATCTTCATTGCTCATCCTGTTTCTTCCTTTACCACATAAAGTTAAATCCAAAAAATATACATTTCATTATATAACAAGATAAGTGTCAATTACAAGTGGCTTAAGTTTAATCTTTTTCTTACAATTTTTGAAACTTTTTCCTGTTACCTGTTTATCTACTTGTTATGAACAAATAATTGTGATATTCTGAGACAAAATATTACAGCCAAAGGAGAATATATGACAAACTATTCACTCATATCAAAAAGAAATAGAGCTCTTACATCTGATGTAAGCGACCTCATTGCCAATCTTTCAAAATGTATCAGCCCTCTTAAATATGGAGCTTACTGATATAAACTGGGTCGGCTTTTATCTGCTTAAAGATGATAAGCTAATCCTCGGACCTTTTCAAGGTAAACCTGCCTGTGTAACCATATCTGTGGGAAGGTGTATGTGGAACCGCGGTGTCCACTGACAGCCTCCAGCTAGTAAAGGATGTCCACGCATTCCCGGGGCATATAGCCTGCGACTCTGCATCAAACTCAGAAATAGTCCTTCCTTTACACGATAAATCCGGCAAAGTAGTAGCTGTACTTGATATCGACAGCCCTACCTTAGGGCGTTTTAGCGAGGCTGACGGAGAGGGTATCCTCCTCTTACAGCCTGTACTTGAGGATATATTTAGTCGTTAGTAAAGCCAGATATTATGAGCTTCATATCATCGTTTAGTGCAACAAGATATTATGAGCTCCATATTATCATTTAGTGCAGCCAGATATTATAAGCTCCATATTACCTTTAAGTTCATAAGCACCAAAGCCATAAGGGAGGATGAAATGTTCTCCCTTTTTAATGTCATACTTATCGCCATCGCCACTTATAAGTACTCCTTCACCCTCTAGTACGCTCACCAGTGTAAAGTCTGTCTCCTGTGGAAGTTTTACCTGCTTCACGACCTTGATATAGCTTACTTCAAAGAGGTCACATACTACAAGGTTTCTAACGATGGAGCCATCTTCATGGGTCTTCTCTGCTCTGTGAACAGGCTCTTTTTCCTCAAATGGACAGGTTATGACATCAAAGCACTTGTCTATATGGAGCTCACGTGGCTTGCCATCCTGAAGCCTGTCATAGTCATACAGTCTATAGGTTATATCACTGTTCTGCTGGGTTTCAAGTATTACGGTTCCTCCCTTTATGGCGTGTACAGTACCCGGCTCAATAAAGAAAAAGTCGCCTTTTTTTACCGGGATTTCTCTGATAAGACCTCTGAAGTTCTTTTCATCCATATATTTATGGAGCTCCTCTTTGGTCTTAGCATTGTGCCCTATAACTATGGTTGCACCTTCTTTTGCATCAGCCACATACCAACATTCTGTCTTGCCTAGAGAGCCGCCCTCGTGCTCTTTAGCGTAGTTATCATCAGGATGAACCTGGATGGATAGGTCAGTTTCAGCAGAAATAAGCTTGGTTAGAAGAGGGAACACCTCTGCCTTTCCGGACTTTCCCCAGAGCTCTTTGTTATCTTGCCACAGCTCACTAAGCTTCTTTCCTAAATATTCGGACTTCTCTCTGGTTTCTACTATGCAGTCGCCATTTTTATGTGCACTAATTGCCCAACATTCTCCCGTTTTATCACTTGGTATATCGTAGTGGTATAAATCCCTTAGGGCAGTTCCGCCCCATATCATTTCCTTAAATACCGGCCTTAAAAATAAAGGTTGCATGAGTCTCTCCTATCTGTAGGTGTCTATCTTGTTTTCTTGTTTCCAATTGCCTCTGCAATTGCGGCTGCCTCTTCCTCAGCAAGCTCCACATCTGCAAGGCCATCTGTTATTTTCTTAACATATGTGTAGGTACCTGCTGTGGTACTGTGTACGGAGTTAATGAGAAAACCATTGTCTCTCTCATCAAGCATAACGATAACTGAGCTTAACTGACCTCCCATGTCAGCCATAGAATCATATCTGTATATGGCTGCCTTCTGATAGGCGGCTTTAAGCCTTCTAAATATCATTTCAATATCTTTGCTGTTCTTATTCTGAACCTCTTTAATCTCAGTAATCTGAGCAAATTTCTCAGCTATCTTATCTTCAAGGCTTCCCTTGCTGCCTTCCGTTAATCTTTCTATCCTCTTTTTAAGTCCTGAAATCTTAACAAACTGAATGATATCAAATATAAAAAGAAGCAGTATTACTCCTGCCAAGCCACAGATTATATACTCCGCAATAAAATCATAACCAAACAACTTCATTTTGCTTACCTCTTGTATCCTATTTCTTGATTGTGGAAAGTAGTTCCGCTATTCTATCCAGTTCTTCAACAGAATAATAGTCTATTTCTATCTTTCCCTTGCCGTTGTTTCTGCCCTTGATGCTTACCTTACTGCCCAAAAATGCTCTTTAGACTGTCCTCAAGCTTCTTGTAAGCAAGTCTTTCTGAGGTTTCCTTCTCTTTTTCAGGCTCCTTATTCTCTAAGATATGCTTAACCAGCTTTTTCAGTCTCTCTACACTTAGCTTCTCATCAAATATCCTGGTTGCGAGGTTATGCTGCTTGTTTTTATCCTCAACAGCAAGCAATGCCCTAGCGTGTCCCGGTGAAATAAGTCCTTCCGCAAGCATTGACTTAACTCTGTCGTCAAGCTTAAGAAGCCTTAGTGCATTGGTGATTGCAGAACGGCTCTTAGACACTCTTTCAGCAAGGTCATCCTGCTTCATTTTATACTCGTCTATAAGATTCTTAAATGCTTCAGCCTCTTCCACCGGATTTAGGGTCCTGACGCTGAATATTTTCAATAAGTGACACTTCCATTATTTCTTTGTCGGTGTACTCTCTTATTACCGCAGGAATCTTTGTTAGTCCCTGCAAGCTTTTGAAGCTCTCCAGCGCCTCTCGCCCGCTATTATCTCATAGCGCTTTCCTCTTTTTGTGAGGATGATAGGCTGAATGACACCGTGTATTTTAATGGATTCTGAAAGCTCTAAGAGCTCGTCTTCGTCAAACCTTTTTCTTGGCTGCCCCATATTAGGGTCTATTTCAGATATTTTTATTTCTAAGAAATGACTTTATCAGACGCCTCACTTAGTTCTGCCTTTAGTCTTTTTCTCAGGAATCATCGAATCAAGTCCCTTGCCTAACCCTTTTTTCATTGCCATTTTATCCTCTTTCTACTAATATCCTGTTACATCGCTCTCTATGACCTCATCAGCCAACGCCCTATAGCCTTCTGCACCAGCCGACTTGGAATCATAGATATTGATTGGCACACCGTGGCTTGGTGATTCTGCCAGTCTAACGTTTCTTGGTATTATCGTCTTATATATGTTCTGCTTCAAAGTATCCTTTACGTTCTCAACCACCTGAAGTGAGAGGTTGGTGCGGGCATCGTACATAGTAAATACCACTCCCTCTATGTACAGCTTTTCATTCATTCTCGCTTTTACAAGCTCTATCGTATGTATCAGCTGGCTAAGGCCCTCAAGTGCATAGTATTCGCACTGTATTGGTACTAGCACCGAATCGGCTGCTGACATAGCATTTACAGTTAGAGTATTTAAGGATGGCGGACAATCAAGGATAATAAAGTCGTAGTCTGCCCTCACAGCTTCGATATGCTTCTTAAGAATATAATGCTGGTCAGGTATTCCTATAAGCTCTATCTCAGCCCCTGCAAGGTTTACATTTGCAGGCACAATCGACAGACCATCATACACATTCTCTATAATGCAGTCATTAAGCTCACTCTCCTAAGAGGAGCTCGTACACAGTGTTTTTCAGCATTGTTCTTATCCACTCCCAGTCCGCTTTGAAGTATTCCCCTGTGGGTCAATGTCTATAACCAGAACCTTTTTGCCCTTTTCCGCAAGGCAGGCTGACAGATTGATTACCGTGGTTGTCTTGCCCACCACCTTTTTGATTTGCTACCGCAATTACTCTCCCCATATCTTCCTCCGAGGTTGAATCTATGCTAATTTATAGTTAATTCGTTCCTAACTTTATAATGATATCACAATTCCCGCCAATAATCTATAGACAGTTAGGAGGCTTTTCTTTAGGAAAAACGAGTCATAACTGTTCCCTGTATCATCAGGTAATGCCTGTTCCGGTCCCAGAGGATAGTCAGCATTGGCAGCAGGGTATTTTGCTCTGTCCCAACTGTGGTCTTTGCTCATTGTGGCATCGCCTTTTAAATAATAAGCTCTGGTTTCAAAGTAGTCATATTCTCCGCTTCCATCATACTGCCCCCTATTCCAGGTATTGTCGAGATGATACCAGTTACCGTCAATCTTCACCAGGTTCCAGGCATGAAGCCCATCATCAACATTACCTGTTATATAAATGACATCAAGACCTGCAGCCTTTTGCAAGCCTGTAGAACATCTTAGCCTTTGCATCACATACCCTCCCTTACCATAAAGCAGGGCGAAGCTTGTGTACACAGAATATTTCCCAAGGTTTCCTCCCGGACACGATAAAGTATCCGTTGACGAGAGTTTCTTTTCACCATAGGTATATCTGTATTCTTTAACCATAAAGTCATTAATTGCTCTCGCCTTCTCTTCCTCTGTCATTTCAGGCTTTATGTTTTCTGCAACCCAAGATTGCACAAAATTATTCAGATCAGCGACTTCCTTCCTTGTGATATCATACTTTATTTTTGTTTTCCACTTAAAAATAGTTCTTATACTGAATAAAATCCGAATCATCTCCCTTGCTGTAGTGAACTATGTCGTTTATTTCAGGTATTGCGTAGAGTTCATCCCATAGTGCATTATACTCTTTTTTTGATTGTTATACGATAAAGACTCTGTTATCTACATTAATAGAAAAATTCTTCATCCAGATTCTCTGTATGTGCAACTATACTCTTAATAAGCTCTTCCTTAGTCTTTATAATAGGCTGAATATGGGCCAAAATAATCTTTGCCTCAGCCTTGTTTATCTTGTAATCAGTCTTAAGTGTAAAATAGTAGTATTTGCCTCCTTTATCATACGTTGATGTTTTATATCCCTTTGCATGTGACATTATTTCGTTATATTCTACACTTTCAGTGAGCCTGTCAAATATCTTTACTAAATTCACTATCCTTGTTTTTGACTGCTTTTTCTCGATATCTTTAGCCCTAATATTCTTATCAAGTTTGGTCACATGCTTTATAATCGAGTTTATCAGTTGCTTTTTTGTATTGATTATCTTCTGCTTTTGTTTAACATTTTTGCTCTTTTTAACTGCAACTGTTGCAATTCTTGATGTACCGGCATTTACACTATCCACTTTAGTGTATACACCGCTTGTTATGCACAAAATCAGCACGAAGCTGAATATAAATGATATCCTTTTCATTTTTACCCTCCATAGCATTTTAGTTCTGACCACAATATATTATCATAAATTAGTATTATTTTTAAATAAGTTTGCTTTTGAATTGCTAAATAAATGAGAAAAGAAGCCTGTTTATATTCCAGACTTCTTCTCTCGTTACATTTATTTTATATTTAGTCGCTAATATAACACTTCTTTACAGGTTAACCTTCAAGATGAAAACTGCTATGAAAAAGAGCTTCTACGATACAGGATAATCATAGTTTGCAGCGAGGATAGTTCTTTGCATTCCAGCTATGATCCTTTCCTCATTGTTGCATCGCTCTTAAGATAGTAGTCAAGTCTTGCAACGTATTCGTTCTCTCCGGTTCCTTCATAATGTCCTCTGTTCCATGTAACATCAACGTGATACCAGTAGCCGTCAATGTTTTACTAGGTTCCAAGCGTGAAGCATTCCTCCCTGCACGACCTGTAATGTAAAAGCACCTTTATACCGGCTTTTTTAGCAAGCCTGTAAAACATCTTAGCCTTTGCATCACATACCTCCGCCTTTTTCCGTACAACAGTGAGAAGCAGGTATATACTGAGTATTTGCCAAGCTTTCCGTCAGGGTATACCTTTGCATTTTTAGCAGGCGGCTTAACATTGTCGCCGAAGGTATATCTGTACTCACTTACCATAAAAATCATTGATAGCCCTTACCTTCTGTTCCTGTGTCATACCTGAGTTTATGTTTTTCGCTACCCAGTTGTTTACGAACTTGTCTAAGGCTTTGATTTCCTTCTTGGTAATATTGTACTTTACACGGATTCTCCACTTATAGTAGTTCTTGTATTTCTTGTACTTATCATCAAAGTTTATTCTGTAGTGATTTATATCACTTATAGTAGGGATTAGCATATAGCTTATCCCAGAACTTGGTGTATGATTTTTGTTCTCTATCTTTACCAGTTTACTGCTTATGTTTAGGGTATATTCACTGTCAAGATTCTTAATGATGCTTTTGCTACCTGCTTGATAAGCTGTTTTCTGGTCTTGATGATAGGCTTTCACCTTGGCAAGAATCCTCTTAGCCTGAGCCTTGTTTATGGTGTATCTAGGTCTGAATTCCCATACATAGTAGTTTTTATTATAATTATAGCTGTCGATATCCCAGTATGAGGTATGTTCCATTATTTCGTTGAATTTCTGATTGTCGGTGATCTCATAAAGCATCTTTTTATACTCATTAAATGAGTATTTCATAGCCTTTCTGTTAACAGAAGCCTAATTCTGCTTTCAAGGTTAATTACACGTCTTGCAACCGCCTTCTTAAGCTGCTTTCTTGTGTTTACCTTTTCAAGTCTGCCATACGCAACTACATTGCCCCTTGCAGCGACCACAGTCCCACCTGTATCTGCACTAACACTCTCATAAAATGTTGGCAGAAACGACAGGCTAAGGAGTATCATCATCGACAACAACAACTTAAAATAGATTTTTTTCATCATTACCTCCGAATTTCTAATATTGACGATGATATAATATCATATAAGTTTACTTTTTATTTAAATAATTTATAACTTTTTATATTACGTTTTTTTAGTTTGGAATGATAATAACAACTTTACTAAATATCTATAGCATAAAAAGCCCATAATAAAGCTCATGGGCAATGGTAAATATCTAATTACTTCTTCTGTACGTACTTCAAGCAGTCGAGAGTAACCGCTACAAGTATGATAATACCTTCAAATACAAACTGTAAGTTGGTATCGATACCAAGGATGGTGAGGGAGTAGGTAAGTGCCGTAAATATAAGCACACCGACAACTACACCTGATATCTTACCAATACCACCTGTAAAGGAAATACCACCAACTACACAGGCTGCGATAGCGTCCATCTCCCAGCCCTGACCGTAAGTCGCTGAACCTGAACCCACCCATTCTCGCACACTCAAGCCAAGCACCGAATCCGTAAAGGATACCTGCAAGGATGAAGGCACCAAGGGTTACAGCAAATACTGAGATACCGGAAGCTGACGCCGCTTCTGGGTTACCACCTACAGCGTAAAGATTCTTTCCAAACGGTGTCTTATTCCAAATGAACCAAACCACAGCAATTGCTGCAACTGCCCAAAGAATAATAGTAGGGAAGCCGTTAAGCTTAGGAATTATCATATCAGGTATGCTTGACTCGATAGCTCCAAAAGATACACCCTTTGTAGCATAGGTAGCTAAACCAAAGATTACAAGCATGTTAGCCATGGTTGAAATGAACGGATGCATCTTAAACTTTGCGGTAAAGAAGCCTGCTATGGATGTAAATACGGTACAAAGAACTACACATACAACAAGCGCAAGTACAACTCTTAAGGCTACAGGAAGCCCTGTAAAGTCAAATGCATAGCCAAATACCTGTCCTGTATTTACTCCCTGATGCATAATTATGGTTGCTACTGTCATACCCATACCTATCATACGACCGATAGAAAGGTCGGTACCTGTAAGAAGGATGAGTCCTGCTACACCGAGGGCGAGGAACATCTTTGGAGATGCCTGCTGCAAAATATTAAGCACATTGTTATAAGTAAGCAGGTGTGTCTGTGGCCCCTTTAACACAGGTGTTATTATACTAAGCCCAATGAATATCAAGATAATTGCCAGATACAGACCGTTCTGCAGAAGGAATTTCTTAATGTTGAAGCTGTATTTATAATTCTCAAGTTTAATCTTTTGATTCTGCATAAAGGTAAACTTAGACATTCTAAAGCAGGTCAATGAGATGGTACTTGTGGCTGAACGCCTCCATCTTCCTGTCCTTTATGTCCTGAAGTCGCTTCTCATATTCAAGCTTTTAGCATCAAAAATACGGTTCTTGTATACATATTTTTTCATCTTTTATTTCTGGCTGTCCTTAAGTCCTGCAAGATTTTTCCTTATGCTCGGCAGCAAGCTTCTCAAGTTTAGCCTTATAATCAGACTGAGCCACTTTTTTTGCTTCAGTGCAGCTTGAGACTAATGGATTGTAATATTCTTTGTCAAAATGTGCATCTATATAAGCCTCTGCCTCACTTATATACTTAGCTATCTGATCCTTATTTTCCCTCTCGACTTCTTCTGCCTTTTTAAGCTTTGCTACAAGTTCTGAAAGGTCTGAATTTTTTTCGTCATTAGTAAGCGTCTTATCTCTTTTGATGCTCTCCATCAGACTCTGGATAGCAATAATCTTATCGGTACCCTCAACTCTCAGTGCATCGATTTTCCCCTGTATCTCACCCACATAATCATCTATAGGCTTACGCAGTTTATTCTCTTCTTCCACTGTTAATATTTTACTCATAAACTTTATCTCCCTCATTTATAGGTATTTTGAACTTAGTCTAAGAAGCTCTTCCTGATTGGTTTCTTTGGTATTTGACTATACCTGAAAGCCTTCCATTACTCATAACTCCGATACGGTTTGTAATACCAAGTATCTCAGGCATTTCGGAGGAAACAACTATGATAGTTTTACCTTCTTTAGCCATCTTTATAATAAGCTCATATATCTCATACTTAGCGCCAACGTCAATACCTCTGGTCGGCTCATCCATCATAAATACCTGAGGCTGACGCTCAAGCCATTTTCCAAAAATAACCTTCTGCTGGTTTCCACCTGAAAGACTTGAAATAAGATCCGATGGTCCCATACACTTTGTACTCATTGTCTTGATTTCTTTTGAAGTTGCTTTTACCATTTTCTGATCTGATAGTACAGCTCCTGACTTATACTGACCTAAGTTGGCAATTGTGGTATTGAATGTAAGGTCACCTTTAAGGAACAAGCCATTTGCCTTTCTCTCCTCGGTAATCATTGCAAATCCACTCTCCATAGCTTCTATAGGGCTATTAAAGTTCATTAGCTTATTCTTAAAATAAACTCTTCCCGAGGCCCTGGTTCTAACTCCAAAAATAGTCTCAAGAAGCTCTGTTCTTCCGGCTCCTACGAGTCCGTAAAGTCCGAAGATTTCTCCTCTTTTAACATCAAAGCTTATATCCTGAAGCTGAGGCTTAAATTTTGTAGAAAGATTCTTGATTGAAAGTACCGGCTCTCCCGGAACATTATCCACAGGCGGAAAGCGGTTCTCGAGCACTCGTCCAACCATCGCAGTAATAAGCTCATTCATATTAGTCTCTGATGATGGCTTTGTCATAACCAGATTACCGTCTCTTAGTACCGATATTTCATCACAGATTTCAAAAATCTCATCCATCTTATGAGAAATGTAAATAAGGGCAATTCCCTTCTCTTTTAGCATTCTCATCATTTCAAACAATTTATTTACTTCCTGAACGTTCAGCGAAGAGGTTGGCTCATCCAGTACAATTACCTTTGAATTATAAGAGATAGCCTTTGCTATTTCACACATCTGACGCTGTGAAACTGACATTTTACCCATTGGCTGAGTCAGGTTTATAGTCATACCTAATTTACGAAAGAGCTCTGAGGCCTCTTTTCCTCATTCTTGCTTCGTCCACTATCCCTAACGAATTTACGGGAGCATCTGCCTAAGAATAGGTTGTCTACAACACTTCTTTTCCAGACATTGATTGAGTTCCTGATGAACCATTGCTATTCCATTTTCAAGCGCATCCTTAGGCCCTGAAAAATTTACTTCTTTTTCCATCTAAAACAACTACTCCATCATCCTTTTTGGTACGTTCCGAAAAAGGCACTTCATCATGGTTGACTTACCTGCGCCATTTTCGCTCATAAGTCCCATAACCGTACCGCGTTTTACATCCAGATTGATATGCTGTAAAACTCTGTTTCTACCAAAAGACTTACTCTATCTGCGTATCGATAAGATAGTCTCATTGTTTTTTCTTCCATATCCATACCCCTGTTATATCTTATTCAAATACTTAATTCATTCACATTTTCCGCAGTATTATAACCTTATTCATATATCAGTCAAATAATAAAGGCACCTGAATCTTTGATAATATCTAAAAAGGCGGCGGCATGAGCCGCCACCTAATGCCTTTAATTCTTTATAGCCTTTCTTAATTCTTAAGAAGAGCTGTATAAAAGCTGCATTGTCTGTCTTAACCATGTTTATTGCGAAATGCATCATACTCGCTTGGGTTGCCAAGTCTGTTTGTGATATTAGACTCTGTCTGTCCATCTCCTGCAATGTACTCAACATTGAGGTTTAATAACTTATCATACTTCTGAAGAAGTGGCTGATATGTAGCACCTAAGAAGTTATCAGCTGAGTTGTAGATATTAAGCCATACCTTCTTCTCAGGGCTCTTAGCTGCGTCAAGCTGCTTAGAAACTGCTGCAAAAGGAACTGTAGCATCGAGGAAGTTCTTGTAGTTATCTGCTGTTACAGCAAGGTTTAATGCATAGTAAGATCTCTGGTCTGCATTGTATACATAGTCCTCACCCTCTTTGAGTACATTACCTGCCTCATCAGCAGTTGAAATACCTGTATTGATATCTACGCCGTCTAAGGCATTACGAAGTACACGAAGCGTTAAGTAAGCCTGTACATCTGCATGCTGGCTGATAGTTCCGCCGTACCCATCTGCTATTGCAGCTACTGCATCACTGTTAGCATCGTAACCGAAGGTAGGAACTTTCTTCTCTTTTGACCAAGCATTGAACATAGCCATACCCATACCGTCGTTGTTAGAAGCAACTACATCTATCTGGTCACCAAAAGAAGATGACCATGTTCCGATAGCGTTACCTGCTGTAGGAGCATCCCAGGTAGCACCTGCAGCTGTCTTCATTTCCTGAGAAGCAAGCTCACGTACCTTGTACTTCTTTCCTCCTGCCTCAATCTCACCATCTTTAACTACTGTAGCCTTACCGTCTGCATTGGTTCCAACAGGATCACTAACTACAGTACCATCCTTTTCAACTGCTGTACCAAGTGCGCTACGAACACCTCTTGTACGAGCGATTGAGTCATTGTGGCCTACATCTCCTATAGCGAGCACATAACCGATAACTCCATCACCGTTACGGTCAATTTTATCTGCATTTTTCTCGATGTATTCTTTAATCATCTTACCCTGTAATTCAGCACCCTGAGCAGCATCAAAACCAACGTAGTATGTATTCTCGTTGAAGTTAAGTGCTGTCATATCGAGCTCACCTGTAGTACTATTAGATGGCTGACGATTAAACCAAACTAAAGGCTTCTTTGCGTTTGCTACTTCACCTGAAGTCTGTGCTGCTGATGAAGTCTTAGATGCAGAAGCTGCAGTGCTGCTCTTAGCTGCACTTGAAGTCTTTGTGCTGGAAGTTGTCTTTGCTCCACTGCCGCCACAAGCTGATAAAGAAATTGCTGTAGCCGCAACCAACATAAGTGATAATGCTCTTTTTCATATTAAATCTTTCCTCCTTTTTTCAGAAACCCTTTAACTATGGGTTCAATCATTTACAATGGTGAGTATATCAAAAATTTGGAAGAGTTAATATATAGAATTTTTTTCTATTTTTCTATGATTTTTTAGTTATTTTGACAATATAAACCATCAAAGTATTCAACATTGCCTATAAAATAAACTATAAGCTTTACAACCAGAAATCCTAATGTGTAATTTTTGACAGGCTTTCCGTAGTTACTATGTACTGGCTCACCTTGTAGTATTTACCGTCCGAGCACTTCTCTTTAATGTCCTCAGGAAGCTCATTCCCTGTAGCCTTGGCTATGGCAAGTTCTATGATTGCTCTGGCATATTCAGGCTTGTCGCTTGATACACTGCCAAAAAGCTCTCCTTTTTTGATTGCTTCAAGTGCAGGCTCAGTAGCATCCACTCCAACCACTTTCACGTCTTTTAAGTGATTTTTTTCATTTTAATAATATCTATGGCTCCAAGTGCATGTCATCATTGTTTGACAATATGAGCTCTATTTTATTTCCGTATTTTTTGACCCAGCCTTCCATAAGAGCTGCAGCCTGGCTTCTCTCCCAGTTTGCTATATCTCCCGCCAGCTTCTTTATAGGGACTCCACCACTTTTTAAGGTTTTAATGGACCATTCTGTCCTCACTATAGAATCTTGATGGCTGGCTTCTCCCTCAAGAAGAATATAGCTGACTTCTCCGTCGCCATTTAAATCTAGCGTCCTCTTGTTCTTTTTTATAAGCGTCCACCAAAATCTGCCCTTCAAGCACTGCAGATTCCTTTGGATCCGCACCAACATAGCAGAATTTACTCGAGCGTTTCATATCATCTTCCACGGGTTCTCTATTGAAAAATACTACAGGTATATCCGCAGCTATTGCCTTATCTATAATCACAGAAGCATTGGCTCTCTCTACAGGATTTATACATATCACGTCATAATCAAGTGAAATGAACCTGTCCACCTGCTTTGTTCTGTGTGGACTGACTGCCTCCCGCATCCACTATTTCCATGTTAAGTTTTATTTTATTTCTTTTTTCATAATACTTGACATAATTCTCCATTTCCTTTTTAATGCTTGATATAAAGGTGTCGTTGCTGCGATAGAGACTAACTCCATTCTTATGGTTTTCTTATCCGAGGTATCCTTTTTCTCCACACATAAATATTATGAATGCAGTGGCAAAGGCAATTATAACAATTATAACAGCTATAAGAGTAATTATTGCTTTCTTTTTCATCATACCCTCCTTACCCGCTTATCGGATAAAGTATTTTTAATATATTTTTTCGTTCTTCATATCACTTGCTGTAAGATAAAAATGTTTCTACTACTTCTTTGCTAATTTTTTTCTTTATTTGCAAGTCGATTGATTAGTTTCTCAATCATAGAATATCCCATATCATACTCATTCCAAGCTACTATTCCTCTACGTCTCCCTCTTCAAGTTTTTCCTAGCAGATAATCAGTAGCTCCTACTGTGTATATTTTGAATTTATTCTTGTTTATTTCATTATCATCTGCATACTTTAACAAGTCTCTGTGAGCTTTTCTTTATCTAGGGAAATAAAAACAGTTTCATCCTTGCCAAACTCATTAAGTCTCTTTTCAAGCTTCGGTCCTTCTCCTCCATCATGCTAACCCCTGCACCCTGCGTGCTTCAAATTTATCTCGCAAACTCTGCGCCAGGACCTTTTAATGTCCTCTCCCTCAAGGCTTTTTGCAACTAAGCATATCTCATTTCCCCTTTCTCTTAGTCTTATTTATATTCTTAAATAAAAACTCGGAGGTATGCACATTATCCAAGGAAATATCCCCATTTTCACCTAATACAAGTATCGGAAAATCCGGGTATTTCTCCTTTATTTTTGTCAGCAACTTCATTTTTAGGCATTCCCTATGATTAGTGCCTTAGCCCCAGCCTCTATCTCATCCTCAGCTATCTCAACCTTTTTCTTCCAAAAGTAAGGCTCTCACACAGCTGGGAACCTCATATCTGCGTTGAATTCGTAAGCGGCCCTCATCCATCTTTCCCTTTTTCATATTCTCAAAGTTTTCTCCGGATATCCCATCTACCAGTATGGATATAGAGTAGACCTTTGTTTCATTCTCTTTTATGATTAAATCCGTAGCAGAGAGGATGTATAAAAATACAAGGAGGGTGGCGTATAAAGCCCAAAATATTATAGATTTTTGTTCATAAGCTCTCCTTCTCATCCTTTGCAGGCAGATGTATTATAACTGTTGTACCTTCATCAGGCTCTGAATCAATAGTTAGTCCGTAAGCCTCTCCAAAGTAGAGCTTTTATCCTCTCATTTACATTCTTAACTCCTATACCTGAACCCCGCCCGTTACCGGAGGTGCTTTTTCCTGTAAGTATCATTTCCACCTTATCCTCAGTCATACCAAGTCCATTGTCCGCCACAGAAAGATACAGTTCATCCTCTTTACGCCAAGCCTTTTACTGTAATCATACCATCTCCGTCCATAAACTCCATGCCATGGTAAATGGCATTTTCTACCAAAGGCTGTAACATCAGCTTAAGAGATGGAAGCTCAAGCACATCCTCAGCTATATCAAATTCGTAGTCAAATTTATTCTTAAAACGCATATGCTGAATCATAAGATAGTTCTTAACATGGTCTATCTCATCCCTGACTGTGACTATGTTTTTGCCTTTGCCAAGTGAAAGCCTGAAAAATCTCGCAAGGGCAGTAACAGTGTGTACAGCTTCAGACTGCTTTTCATTTTCAATCTGCCAAACTATGATATCAAGCGTATTGTATAGGAAATGCGGATTAATCTGTGCCTGTAGTGAGTCAAACTCGCTCTTTCTCTTCTCCTCGTGCTCATTTACAATGTCCTGCATAAGCCCCTTTATCCTAAACTTCATATCCTGAACAGACTTGCCCAGGTGCTGCACCTCGTAAGAGCCACCCATGTAGATATCTGCGTCAAGATTGCCCTCTTCAAGCTCCTTTTACAGACTTTTCAAGCTCTCTTATCGGATTAGTTACCCTAAATGAAATATAAGAAATTGATAAGGATTACTATAAAAATGATAAGGAGGATGACAAACACGATGAAAAAGCCTTGTTTTAAGCATATTTAAGGAGATTCCAGTCCCCTTTATCACACCAACTAGCTTCCAGCCTGTATATCCCACAGTCTTTGTTACCACCGTCTGTCTTGTGCCGTTAAAGACTTCTTCCCTGCTGCCGTCATCATAGCCCGCTGCCACAAGATTATTCTCTTTTACCCTGCCCGAGGCTATCAGCTCAAATTTCGGATGCCAGATTATATCACCATTTGAGTCCATTAGGTATATATAACCGCCATTTCCAAGGGTTACCTCATCAAGCACCTCTTCAAGTCCCTGATATGCCATTTCTATGAGCAAAACTGCCTGCTCTGTGCTTCCTCCTACAGTTATTTCAACTGCTCTTGACATCTTATTACCCAGTTGTAGCTATTATCACCCTTTTTCAAACATTTTCTGCACATGAGGGAGGGTGAAATGTATGTTTTCAGTTTTGTTAAGCGCATTTACAAACCATTCCTCATCTTCGGCCTTGAAATTTTTCCTAAATCTCGCTGCGGGTACCACACTTATTGGCTCTCCCTCCTTTGAAATGAGAGCAATATTTGATACCTGCTCCTTATTATTGTTATAGAGAAGAGTCAATTTTTCGCCAATTGAATCTTCGGAGAGATTAGCATTTTTTATGATTCCGTAATAAATCGTGTCAGAAAGCTTCATTATGTTTCTAAGATACACTTCCATCGAGGAATCAACGCGGTTAACAAGGTTTACATTCTCCTGCTTAACTGTGTCATAAAGCTGTGAGGAGAGCCTTGAGTAGATAGATATCACAATCAAAAAGCACCGCAACAAGTGAGGTTATTGTAAAATAAATGAATATTGAATTTCTAATGCTTCTGTTATAAACGATTTTTTCTTTCTTTCAGCCTGCATCTCTTATTTTTCCTGTTCTGTATTTGGTTGGTGATACTCCAAATTTTTCTTAAATACATAGCTAAAATAATTTTGCTCCAAATATCCCACCTTTTCAGCTATCATATATGTCTTTTCGTCTGTTGTATTTAAGAGCTCAACAGCCTTGTTAAGCCTTATATCTGTGAGATAGTTGATGTAGGTGTGCCCTGTTTCTTTCTTAAAAAGGCTTGAAAAGTACGCAGGACTAAGGTGTAAATGCCTACAGATAACTTCAGCAAGCTCAGGGATTGGTGTAGTTATTTAAGATATAGTCCTTGGCTTCTTTCACAATCTGCTTCGAGGTCGATTCTCTCTTTTGCTGCATTCCGAGGCTAATACTGTTGCAGATTCCAACCAGCCATTTTTTGAAGCTTTCCCCGTCTTTCATCTTGGAAACTGTTTCTATATAGTTTTCAAGCTCCGAGAGGCTGATTTCATACTGTTGCATAAGATCCATGACAGAGGTCAATATCCTCATCATATATGCCTGATACTGGTTTGAATGTACCTTTACCGCATCTATCCTTGCAGAAAGTACACTGACCGCCTCTTTAATCTTTTCCTCTCCTCCGAATTTGATAGCGGAGATTAGCTCTCCCTCTTCCCTTTCATCAAGCCTTAATACTCCCGTGCTCACAGGCTCCATATCGTGGATGTAGACTACATCCTCAGCTCCTACAATTTTCTTGTAGCCTACAGCATCGGCAGCTGCCTTGTATGAATTTGAAATGTCAGAAAGCGTCTGGCTGCTCCGTCCTATTCCAACAGTAATGCCTACTCCCAATACTCTCTTCGCACTCTTACATACATCCCTCATGACGTTTGTAAGCCCTGTCTGGCTGTTTTCATCATCAATAGCCACGATGATGACAGGCTCTGCATCCTGCACCGAATCAAAGACCACGTTTCTGTAGTAAGGGGTAGCTTATCCTCTATAAATTTTTTAACGTATATAGGAATTAATTCCTTTTCTTTAAGGAGTTCGCCATTTATTTTCGCATTTTCAAGCTCTATGTTTACTGCACAAACTACCCATTTATTGGCACCTCAATGTTCATGCTCATATTCTTTAAGATAGCCGTCTATGGCATTTTCATCATAAAATCCCTTTTTAATAATCAGCTTATTTAAGAACTGTTCTCTAAGCACAGGGAGGCTTGCCTTGTAGCTTTCCCTAAGAGCTGTCTATGTTTCTTGCAGACTCTATTTCTTCATCCAGTTTTTGCTCTGACTTTTTTTGAGAATTTCGGTGAGTTCATCCACATTTACAGGCTTTAAGATATACTCTGTCACCCCAAGCCTAATCGCCTCTTTTTGCATAGGTAAAGTCGTCAAAGCCCGAAAAATGATAACCTTAATAGACGAAATCTTTTGCCTAAGGCTTTCCGTAAGTGCCAGTCCATCCATATACGGCATCCTAATATCCGTAATTATCACGTTTGGCTCTAAAGTTCTCTATCTTTTCAAGCGCATCTCTGCCATTTTCAGCGTCTCCAACCACTTCAAAAGCCATTTGCTTCCCAGTTAATTTTTCTTGATGATGCTGGTACGCACTTCTTCCTCATCATCTACTAGCATTATTTTTATAAATCCATTTGTATACCGACCTTCTAATTTGTATTCAAAGTGTTATGATAATTCTAACTTTGTTTGTGGGGATAGTCAATAAGTACAGGGATATCTAAAAGAGCTGTTATCAATTAAACAGCTCCCTTTATCAAGTGCGTAACAATTTTAATTCTACTTCATAGAAGCACTTCCTGCAGACAATATTAGCCTCAAGTATATATTTCTGTCCAAAAAGTAAGTAATAAGTGGAGGAATGGTTAAAAACATTGCTCCTACCATAACCAGATGCCAATTAGGAACTGCGTTTCCTGAAGATGCCTGCATATACTTAAGCGCCACTGCAAGAGGATATTTTTCTCTATCTCTGTATAAATACCAATGGGCCGTAAAACCATCCCAGTTAAACTGAAAAGGTAAATAACGCGACTGCTATCAGTATTGGCTTCATTAGAGGCAGAACAATTCTTCTGTATATTCCAAAATATCCCAGACCATCTATTTTTGCAGCATCATCGAGGGTAGTGGGAATTGTCATAAAAAACTGACGCATAAGAAAGATGTTAAATGCTCCACCACAGAAATTTGGTACTATTATCGGAAGATAGGTGTTTAGCCAGCCTATTTTTCTTAAATAACATAAACTGAGGTATAATATAAACATCCTGCGGTATCATTAAAAAGTAGCTAGAAGCATAAGAAACAATACATTTTTCCCCTTTGCTCTAAGCTCTTGCAAAGCCAGATGCTACAAATGAACTTGAGAAATACCTGCCCCAACTATGCAGAAAAAAATACAAAGATTATACTATTTCTCAAATGAGCACCCATAGCGGAATTCTTTTCAAATATTTTTAAGATAATTTTCAAAATGAAATTCCTTAGGTATAAAAGGTAAACGCTCCTTTTACATTAGTCGAGTCTGAGGCAAGTGAGATAGATATCATAAAAATAAATGGTGATAAAAACATTATCCCTATGAAAATAAGTAAAGCATACACAATAATCTTTTCAACTGGCTTTCTTTCTTTTCCCATTTATTTTCACCTCTCCTTCATAAAATACAAACATTGCAGATGAACGAAATACTATCGCACTTAAAACTATGATTATTATGAAGATTATCCAGCCAGTGCACAGGCATATCCCATCTCAAAGTCAGAAAATCCCTTGAGATATAGATAGTTACTTATCATCAGTGCTGCATTATTTGGGCTTATAATATCCATCTGTAAGCACGTAAGACTGTGTGAATACCTGCAGAGAACCAATAAGACCTGTAATAAGATTGAAGAACAATACCGGTGAAACAAGTGGAACCGTAATCTTCCAAAACTGTTTCCAGATACCTGCTCCATCAAGGCTTGCAGACTCATACAAGGCCCTTGGCACTCCGTTTATGGCTGCAAGTACTAGTACAAGACTTCCACCTCCTTGCCATAAGCCCATAAAAAACAATGACATATTTTATAAGATTTTCATCGTATAGCCAGGATAGTGGCTTTTATGCCGAACAACCCCAAAAACTGATTTGCCAGACCTATCTGTGTATTAAATATCCAAAAGAACACAAAGGCCACAGCTGTGAGAGGTACTAAAACCGGCAAGTAGTATATGGTTCTGAATATTTTCATCCCTCGAACCTTGAAACTTAATAAAAATGCTAGAAGCAAAGATATTATCAATGAAAGTGGAACGGTTAATCCCGCATAAAAATGTATTGAAATAAGCTCTTATAAAAATTTTTGTCCTCAGTCAGCAGCTTTATATAGTTTGAAAATCCTATAAAACGTGGTGTTTCAAACATATTCCAATCTGTAAAGCTATAAAATAAAGAGGCTATCATTGGACCAAGAGAAAAATAAAAAAACCTAATACCCAGGGCGAAACAAAAATATAGAAACCAAATTGCTTCTCTCTTTGATGCTTTCATTTTGGAGTCCCATGGTCTCCCTCCTTCCATTTCAATAAGAGGGCCGCTGGCGGTTCTTATCCGTCACGACAGCCTCCATTCTTAACATAAGTTGTTTATTTTTATTACTTCATTAAGTTCTTTTTCTATCTTTTTAAGTGTTTTCAGAACAATCTCCTCCTTCAGCAAACAACACACTGAAAGTTTTTCATCAAATACGCTGTATCTCATTCCACTTTGGATGAAGAGGAGGAGAAACTATAATATCAGCTGATTCAGCGAACGCATTAAAGTTCATGTTCTTTCCCTCTGCCCATGCAGGCTTTAAGAAAAGGTCACTTTGAAGAAGTTCTACATTTGCAGGTGCATCCTGCTTATTCTCTACTATAGGCTTTCTGTCCTTCAAGACTAGTCAAAAATTCGATTGCACGAAACGCTGCATCTACATTTTTCCCACCTTTTGGAATAGCCAGTCCACTACCAAATGAAAATGTTGCACCAACCTTGTTCTTCCACATTGGCGCCATATCCCAATTAAGTCCTTCTACACTTTCAAGAGAACCTACATTCCAAAATCCAGTAATATTTATAGCGCAATGTCCCTGCGCAAATAAAGGATCAGGCTGTCCGTCTTTAAGTCCAAAGCGGCTGTAGTCATCAGCTGAAGGTGCTACTTTATACTTGTGTACAAGGTCAGTGTAAAAATTTAATAGCTTCTACAGTTTTCAGGAGAGTTAACTGTAACCTTTTTCTAGGTTGCTATCTAATACGCTTCCACCATTCTGATACATAAAGCTCATCCACCAAGGCCACCAGCCACCGGCTGCAAAACCGTACTGCTCTACAACTCCGTCTTTAGTGATTGTTAGTTTCTGTGCCGCTTCAAGCAAGTCTTTCCAAGTCCAATCTTTTGTAGGATAGGATACTCCCGCCTTATCAAACATATCCTTGTTATAATACACTATCATAGCTCCGCCTCTGTCAGGCATTGCATACAAGGTATTCTGCCAGGTATATGTAGAAGTTGCTGTTCCAAACCTCTTTGCAAGATCAAGTCCTGCGGCTTCCGACAATTTGGTCAAGTCTTCTAAGACTCCCTTAGAAGCGTAGGAGTTACTTGCTTCTCCTACCTGTATAATATCAGGTGCATCACCCGAAGCTATCATGGTCTGTACTTTAGTATCATATCCATCATTTGGTATAGCCATTACCTCAAGCGTTATCTCAGGATATTTTTCATGTACCAAAGCTGCTCGCTCTTCATAAGTCTTAATGTCATTTCTCACTTCCCCAGCAAGCCATCTTTAGAGTAACTTCTTCCTTAGATGTTTCTCCTGAGGGCTTCAGTCTTTGCTACAGATGCTGTCTTCGTGCTTCCATCTGATGCCATCGACTCTTTCTTAGAAGAGCCACTACCTGATGCTGCCCCACATCCTGACAGAATCATTCCTGTCACCAGAGCTACTGCCAGTACCCGTAATTTAGATTTTTTCATACCTTTCCTCCTCCATTTTAGCTAAGAATTTTTAAAAAATTCTACACTTTATACTAATCCCATTTTCTGGTTTAATTACCAAGCTTTTTACTAGACAACCAAGATAATAGTTTAAGTGTATCAGACTAACTATTAATTATGTCTTTTGAAACCCATTTCATATTTTTGATTATAGTTACTTTTTACAATGTGTCAATAATAGTCATTATTTTATAAATATTTTTCAAAAATCTCTTAGGTGATAAGATTACCTCACTATCAAATACGTCTACAGAATCTTTAATCAACATCAGTATCTATAATATATTTTCCTTTTTACTTTGTCTCCAATAGTAAAGCTTATCTATAATTTCTATAGCTTTTCGCTCCAAGTTCAGAGTAATTTTGTGAAACAGTCGTGATCCTCGGACGAACAGCATCAGTCATATAAATTCCATCAAATCCTGTAACTGAAATGTCCTCGCAGTGTGCCTAGCCCTCTGTCTTTTGTCTGCATTAATCGCTCCGATGGCTGTAAAATCATTTACCGCCATTACAGCTGTAGGGCGACTTTTTACAGTCTAATAACTTATTCATACTTTCGTATCCGTCTTCAACAGAAAAGTTACTATCTATCATCCATTCTTTCCTACTTTTAAAGATCTTATTGTCAACAGCTTCCATAATGCTTTAAGCTTTTATATCTGTTGAGGTATACCTTTTTCTGCCTCCGATAAAGCCCACCTTTTTATGTCCCAGTTCTGCTAAATAATTTATCAGTTCTTTTATTCCTTTTTTCTCATCTGCTGCCATGATTAACTTTTTAACTCCTGACATTGCACCGTTTATAAATACTACAGGTATCTTTATCAGTTATAGCCTTAAGTTCCTCAACCTGATCTTTTCCCTGACTTTTTCGTTTTGCCCTGCCCCCATTATGACTATACCATCTACCTGTTTTTTCACGCAGACATATCTAAATATAAGATTCTACACCTGTGCAGTTCATCCTGTTATCATTCATAGAATTGCATAAAAATCATTGTGTATCCAAGACTTAGTGCTTTCTTTTTCAGCTTCTAAAAACACTCCCGGATGGATTTGTAATATCAGGTACTATAAATCCTATTGTTTTTCGTTGCTTTTATTAATCAAACCTCTTGCAAGAGCGTTAGGCTTTAAAATCATTTTCTTTAATTATACTTAAAATCTTCTCTTTTTTGTCTTCTTTTACTCTTGCATTTCCGGTTAAAACCCTTGAAACAGTAGCAGGAGATACTCCTGCTGCCTTAGCTATATCATAAATAGTCATTATCTTTTCCTGCATACTTTGCCTACTTTCATATGTTTCATCATCAAATACTAAAAGTTGTTACAGAATACGGAGTAATCTCATATATACCACTTGTATCTGCTTTTATCTTCAGCAAGCTCTCTGTCTCAGAGCTCCTGTACAGGTTGCAGCCATCCAAATGAAGAGTGTCCACATTCTGTATTTTCAATACCTTGGCTTTCTCACTGTCATTTACAACCACTATAACAAACTTCTTATTGTTTTCATTCCCCGCTATTACAATGTTTGAATCTTCACTATCATACATCATCATTCCAGGTCTTATAAACTTTGGCATAGTTTCCTAAGATATAATACTGCTTTGTCAAAAAGAACTCTTCTTTTCCTTCAAAAGTTTGCGTGCATAGTCCATGATTATGCTTCATTAGTTCATTTTCGACAGCTTGCCAATAAATCCAAGAAGATGCTTTCATTTCATTTAAGTGAGCTCCCTATGTTTTTGCCAGTTCCATACCAGCACTGACATCATCATGATTATGCTCTGCATTTCCACCACAGCTTATTTCAGACATACACAGTGGTTTATTGAGTCTCCGTGCAATTTCACAAAGTTCTTTTCCTGCTCTGTTCATTGCTGAAATAGAATGTGTATTTATCTGTTTTACCTCACTCAGTGCTTGTTCAGAATAATGGTTGATACAATATATAGTCTCAAAAGTACTCCAACACTCAGGTGCACTTATCTTAGTTTCGTTAAGACCTGCATCTTCTATTGCTTTTGCCAAATACCTCAATAAATCTACTTTTGTTCATTTTACATCAAAGTGGCAGCTTCCTGATTATTGTCGCTTTTTCCACCAAAAAGATACAGGTTCATTGAATGGAGCTATACTCGATATTTTCATATCAACTTCATTTTCTATAGCCAATGCACTTTTTACTACAGTGTGCTAAGTCTTCTTCCATACCTTTTCTTAAATTACAGTCCGTCATCTAGCACCTGCTGTCGATGGATATTTTAAGCATAGCTAACGGTGGGCTGTTCAAGAACAGTTCAACTGTATCCAGTCCCATATTTAATCGCCTTCTTTAAGATGCTTAACTGTGCTTTTATCAGCTTCAAGTTGATACTGCCATCAGGCATTAGCTACATGATATATCTGCTCCTACCCCTAAAAGTTTTTCTTATTTGGTGGATTTTCACCTCCTCTAAGTTATAGCGCAAAATATTAAGCCCAAGTCCATTAGTCTTGTCAAAAAGTAGGGCACAGATTTTCCTCAACTAATTCCTTGTCTTCCATCTCCCTATGACATTGACCCCCACCAACGAGGGAAGTTCAACCCTTCAAATTTTTCTCCTCATCTAACTGCGAAATATCTACAGAAATAATATTATTATCCGATGATAGTCCTCCGTATTTATAAATTTGAAATGGTTAATTAGATTATATGAAATGGGTTTCATAAAGTCAATATAATTTTAAAAATACTCTTGACATGTCGTACTTGGAGTTTCATATATTCACAAGTCATTCTTAATTACAGTTTTACAACAATCAAAAATTCCATAAATATAAGAATCCTTCTCATTTTTGATGTATAATTTAATCATCACACACATACTAAACAAAATTGGGAGGACTCCCATGATTAATTTTACATCAATAGCTCATAAAATGACAGGAAATTTTAACTTTTCAAATGAAAATTTCAAAAACTTCCAAAGCGAAGAAAGTTCATAAATGTTATGAATTATGGAATGTTAGCATCAGAAGCCGCCTGCTTGCGAACATAGCCGACAAACTACGAACTATCCGAAAATCAATGTTGTGGACAGCTTTCCAACCACCTTGCAAAAGCGCACTATACGCTCGCTCTTATCTTTCATCTGTTAAAAATGGTGCCCTAGACATCCGTAGGTACACATTGGTGACAACGATGTTGTAAAAGCAAGCGGATATAAATTTGGTCGCTCTGTTTAGTGCGTGACGGTTCTGAAAGTACCTGTCCAAGAAAACACGATATAAAAGGGATATCACTTAACAGAAAGCAACCGTGCTGACTAATAATGCCATCCGGCCAGCCTGTTTCTAAAATCCATTGTACATCGATAGACTTTGCATCAATTAATGATGTGTACTGCTTTCTGCAGTGAAAAGGGCTGTCTCATTGTTTGGAAAGGCAAAAATGTACTTCCAGATGGCGTTGAAGAATATTTCGGGTGCAAAAAGCAGATGTTTAGGTTTCGCAAAATTTCCGTGTACACGTAAGCTGAGGCAATCAATGCTAAATTTTTATATTACGCTATACATAGCATTTGCTCGCTCGAACTTCAATGAAATCTGAAACAAATGCTATAAGAAGGCTACAATAATAAAAGCGAGATCCCATAAAAGGAAAAAGTTTCATTTATTATGACTGGCTTGCAAAGGTATACAAAACGTTCTTTCACCATGCCAAAGGAAAGGCGTAAGACACGACTGGTTTAAGACAGAACGTCCGGTATGCAAAGCGAGCTTTGCTTTAAATTTATAAGTTAGCAAGAACAAATATGCCATTTCACAAGTCCTGCTTAAGTAAGAGACTTATAAAGTATATTTATAATAGTTCGCTTTTAATGTAGAAATTTCTAGATCTTCTTTGTGTATAAGGAGTTTACTAACTTTATTAATGCAGTTTACGAAAACTCAAGCGCCTTCATGCAGTTGAAAATTTCATCTTTGCGTGATATGATATATTTTAAAGTGTACGAGATGTTTTTGGAGGTGTAGAAAATGGCGTCGGCTACAAAAACTATTCCATTTATTAATAGAGAAAGATATGACGAGTGCACAGTGCGGCGGCAAGCAGGATTTTTCTGCCAATATTATCACAAGAATAAAGCAGACGCGATTATATCTCGCTTGACGGCATTGGAAAGCATTTGCCGGGTTTTTAAGTTGCGGCGTTGATGATATTTTGGAATTTGAACCCGATGAAAAGGAGGAAGTATAATGGACAGAGTCAGTCAAATCAAAGAACAGTTTGGCCTTGTTATACGCATAGTGATTGAAAACGCTAACGTCGTCAGTTTTGGTTTGCTGTCGTGAACTAATGCCTTTAGCTTGGTTATGAGCGTTGGGAAGAGGTACGATAAAGCAATTGGCCGTGGACGATGGAATCCTGTGAAACCAGTGGTGATGAGATATCTGACCATTTGTGTGATGTCACGAAAATGGTTTCTATGAGATGATGGCGCATAGAAACGTCAAGGACTATATGTTGACTCGTTATGCCTGTTAGTTTAGTGCACAGAACGGCGACCCGAAAAAGGAAGAAATTGCATTTGCACGCTATTTTGCTAGCACAGACGAAAACAGGAATTGAGTGAAGAACATGTTGCGCTTAGTGGGCGTACGAGCTCGCGTCCAGATTGCGCGAATCTGAAAAACGTTTGTCGCAGAACATTTATGAGCGTGGCGTCGATGACACTGGATTTGGCCGTATTCGTTCTACAAAGTGACCAAGCTCTGTTCGGTGGTCATGGCTCTCGGAGATGAAGTCTCGCTTGGGAGTGAAAGAGACCGCCCTCTTGCTGTTCTCTGCCAGCTCTGACGATAGGCTGCATCTGGCAGCAAAGTATGACGGGTAATGTGAAGAAAAGAAGGATTTGCAGGAGAAATGGCCATTACAGGCGAACGCTTTCAGAATAATCTGTCTGTTCGCGAGAATGGCTGAGTCAGCGTGGCGTCAAAACCAGAAGAACTGCCTCCGTCTGAGGACCTCAAAAGTAGAACGCGGAAGTAAAGTCGCAGGGAAAGAAAATGACGGCTGGGCTGGAAAATTGCCAGAGTTCGATGATGGAGGTGAAAGAGTGATCAAAGGCTAATCTAACGCAACAGAAACGTCAACGAGATGGCGAACTCTGCCAAACCATTCATGTGAGGAACATAAAGGGCGATGAGTGATGTCTTAATTGCCATAGGCGAAATCGAAAGTAGACTCAACGCCATATATATATGGTCTTGTGTGCGGAACATCACGAAGAGGCTGTGGATATACAGATGCGTGATAATGTCCTATATTTACTGCAGATGCACAGATAAGGAAATCAACGCACATCCGCTGATGGGGTCTATAATTTGTACTTGAAGGCGATAATCTGCATTCGCTTCGTCTTCTTGAAAAGAGACACTCAGGAAAAATTGTACCTTATCTACATAGAGTCCACCGTATACAATACGGGCGGTCGTGATTTTATATATGATGATGCTTTTTGTAGACAATACGGATACTTTCGACATTCCAAGTGGTTTGTCTTTTATGGCAACTCGACTTGGGAGAGCAAAGAACTTCTTAGTCCAGAGGATTAATTTTCATAAGTATCGGTGATAATGAAGTTGCTCAGTTGAAATTGCTGTGATGAAATTTTTGGAGCAAACAACTTCGAGGACAAATCGCTCGTGGTACGTACTCACTGCGGACAGGGAAATGCGTGTTTCTAATGAAATTGACTATATGTTGGTTTATGCACGTACGAGACAAGCTATGTTGCGCCATTGCCTTTTGATGATGAAAGTTCGAAAATTTATAATTTAGAAGATGATTATGGGCGTTGAGCTTTGGGCGTCCTTTGCGCGAAAAACTGGCGGCGAGGACAGAGCATGAAGACGCCGGTATGTATCCTCGTTACTGCTCCAGACGGTACACGAGATATGCCCGATTGCTCCTGCACGGCGATGTAAGCGGGTGGCGTTTGTCGAAGAGACACTTATATTGGTTTACGAAATGAACATAGGATAGAATGGAGATGAGTGGTTGAGAAAGTATATCAAGTTTTTATCTTGAAGGTACTTCAAAACAGCCGGAAAATTTGTGGACGGGATTGAAGGTAATAAAAGCCACTATCACTATTAGAGAATATTTTTGGAGACAATGTATTTTCGTTCCCAAAGCCTGTTGAACTCATTTCTCGCATTATTCACGTACAGTGAAACGATAGTATCGTTCTTGACTTTTCGCAGGTTCTGGGTACTGCTGGACAGGCTGTTTTGGAATATAATCGTGATAACGATAAGGAAAGCAATCGTCACTTTCATTCTATGTACTAATGATGATAATATCTGCAGAAGAAGTCACCTACGAGCGTATTCGCCGTATAATTTCAGGTTATGCGGTAAAACTGCAGGTATTCCTGCTGATGTGAAAATGTTATCGTACCGACTTTGTATCAAAGGATGCAGAAGACATCAGTGAATTGCTTGCTCATATATAACTGAAATGGTACCGGATTGGAACACGGCGTAAAAATTGATGGCGGCGAATATCTCATGTATGAATGATGATGAAACTGGATGCAATAGAACAGAATTGGGACAACTGTGGTAATGTGAAAGCAATGTATGTATCCAAAATGTGTTGTTTACTACGGCACAGAAGAAATTGTTCGGAAAATATTGACATACACGTATCGCTCAAGATATTACTTCCAATTTGAGATTAAAGGAGGTTGTGCGAAAACATGGTGGTTCGGATAAGTATATGAACTCTTTGAGTTCCAGAAAAGCTGTCATAAATCTGCTCGACCTCACTACAAGGATGGCAAGCAGACCATTGATGATGAGCTCCTACCGGCTCCGGTGAGATCCATCATTCTCGTTGATTATGTGGATAATTGTCTGGCCAATGGTGAAAGACTCAGCGATTATTTGGTTGTGCGGGAAAGAGCAATCTCGAAGAACAGAGCCGTGACAAAAATGCAGTCAGTTTGCTTCTGGCAGGAAAACGCAAATTTGATCTGATGCCATTGCTCGATGGTTTGAGCCGACGGCACTACGTCATAAACTGAGGTGGTTTTAAGCGTGATAACACTCGCTTCATACGAGATGGTGAATGCAAAATTTGTTTGACCGTATAGCTGATGCACACACAGAAAATGTATTGAATTCATTATCATTATTGATGAGGAACATTCTATTAACCACTGCAAAAGCCAAGGTTATTATCGATGCTTTCTGCTGCAGGAAATATTGATGCGTATCAGTGCTACTGCTATCCGAAAATAAAGCGATAGATTCTTTGGGTGTAAATCGATGAAGTGGACGTTATTGGTGCGGGTCTGATTGCCAAGGCTCTCTATGTCAATGAAGGCATTGAGGACAGTCTGGAGAGTACAGACGATTACGATTATCCTGTCGACTTAGCTGATGTCAAAGAAAAGCTATCGCAGGACGTTATAAAGAAATCGGCAAAAACATACGCCCTCTTGTGCTTATTCGGTTTCCAAACGGACGGCGGAAACTATCGTTGCCGTTGAACGCAAGTTAGAAACCTCAGGATATACCTACGATAACGGTATGGTGAGCAAATGGACCGAGTGAGACAAGAAAAGATCCCGAACAATCTGACAGAAAACGATACTATCTGTGTTCCGCAACCTGAAACAAGCTATATCGGCACGGGTGGGATTCTCTCGTGCTAAAATACTCGTTAAAGACTGCGTGAGAGAGCCTCGAACGAGTTTTGAAATCCGGACCATAGGCAAAAGTATCCGCCGTATGCCGGAGGCCTATGCACTATGAAGGTGAGTTGTGGACTTCTGCTGCTATGTTTACACGCTTTGACGAAAAATATAAAAAGCCAGGTCTGGCTCAGCATGGACAGGCATGCGCTTGCGCAGACTGTTTCGCGAGGATAAATGCAAAACATTTGCCTTGAAAGACTATCACGCGACCTCGATTTTGATGGCGGCCAGCGGTGAGCGTGAGAGTGTTAAACCGCATCTGCGAGCCATTTTGTGACTATAATCTCGGCACAGACAAGGCAAATAATAAACTGCGTCTTACTGCTGAGTGGATATGTATTTGGAGATGAGAGGTATCGGTCACGCCCTGCACGGTCAATTTTATCCGTACTGGCGGCAAGGTATTGAAGCCATAACTGTTTACTATAAATAGCGTGTGAATACGCGTCAGCGCGGTGTGGAGCTTCTCCACTGTGTTGATGCCAATCAAAACCACAATGGTGCCTACGGCAAGGTAAAAACTATTTTTGAGCGTTTTGTTCCTGGAGAGGTTGCAATAATTACAAAAGCTGTTGTTACTGGATACGGCGGCAGAAATTTTATGCATTTGTTATGGCTATTGAGCATAATAGCAGAAGAATTTAGAGCAGTCACGCGGAAATGTCACGTACAGATAGGTTTTGCAGTAAGCAAGAACTCTGCTTTCCGCTGATTCCAGAGCAAGACTTTTTCGTTATGGCGGCGTGACGAGGGTTTGAATACCTAACTAACGCTTATCACGAGCCACATCTAGCTATGCTGCAAGTCTTGTACGCAGTACCTCTGAAATAACACTGAACAATACTGCGAAGGCTGTGATGATATCGAATGGGTCTATAGAATGGCGATGCGGGCGGCAGTACTTCTCTATTGTATGTATGGGCGGCTTGCGGCACGAGTGGCTATTCTATGCTGACTATATCGTTATGAAAAAGGCGGTTACAGTTTGGGTTATTGCCCAAGCAAAGGTGGCGTCGAGGATAAAATATCGATACACAGATAAGAAATAAATTCGAGGCGGTCAAACGATTATGCTGTCGATAAGGGTCTGCACTGATTTGTGCGTGACAAAGATAATCAGCTTTATATCAATAATGCAAATTTTCCATTGATATGGCAGATGAGCATTGGGTGCCATTACAGCAGGGTACTGATAGGGGATGGAAATAAATATGACGCTCCGAGTGAAAACCAGTGTTTGCTGCTTTGTCAACTTGCTCAACATGGGTGGTACAATTGTTTACTCAGATAAAGAATTCAAGACAACACGGTACTTCCTTGCTCGGGGAAATCACACTCTCTCAGGGTACAGTATCAGCATTTGTTTCTGAAATGGCTGAGGCACTGCTCCTGCTGACACAAATGGAGTTATTAACTCATATCAAGATGTTATAGTGTATGATGGCTCTACCATCGACAAAAGTTATCTGGATAAAACAGACAGTAGCTTTAATTTCCGAGGACATATAGAACGTGATTGCGGCGGCCGCCACACCTGATACGGAAATTGACCCTTTAGAAGTTTCAAAGCACGTGCTTACCTACTGCTGCGGTATTGATCAGTGGCAACGAAGACCTGCAATGGTGTTCTAACCGTAATCCGGTTACATCATTAAAGCATAAATTCTTAAGAGCAAGCGGAACTTAAGGAAATTTCTGATAGGGTCATCTCGTTGCGCACATTGAAATGATGTAGTCATGATTGATGACACTGTTTATATGCTTACACTCGTAGGAAAATCTGTTGTAACACTGGAACGCGTCATGCCAAAGCAACTTGTGACGAGACATACAGGATATTCAGCAATGCAGTATTGTAACGAATTTTGATGCATTGCTTCAGTGCGGAAGTGGTCATAATCCAGAGAAATTTGTTTCATTTCCATATTGGTCATCTCCAAAAGCTAAAAATGCAAATAGTCGAAGAAAATGGCGATTTAATATCCACATTAGACGGAGATAAGTTTGATACGAGTCAGCGAGAAAGCCCGCTGACAAAATCGTAAAACTCGCTGTGGCGACGAGGATGATTGACCCGTTTGATGATAATCCTATGGAAGTAGCTGGGTCAAAGAGATGGGAATAATATGAAGTTGAATGAATGTCATATTTTCAGTGAGCGCTTATCACACATCGTTCGCCCGCTGTGGATATCCATTCTTTTTATTGATATAAGAGGTTGCATAGAAAAGCACATCGAATCTATGGACAGAATATATCAGCTTAAAACTGCATTCTGGTTTCATCGCCTAGCACTTATTGTGTTACTGGTGACATTGCGCACAGGCGGTAAAGAAGGACAACCTACGGATGCTCATATCTGCGACAGAGGAGAAGACAATCACTGCAGAGTATCTATTGTCATATATTCTTCCGCTGTTTGCATTTGATTTCACGCAATGGAGCCCAAAGTGATTTTGTTCTTGATATTTTTATCTGACGTAGGTTTCCTCTGTGGTCATCCATAACTAGCTCAGTGTGTAAATATTGTTTTGGAATAACTATTTTCGCTTTTATATAGCAAAGTCCAAAATGAGATGGACAAGTTTTGAGGCAAAGAATCATCAGCCATCGTCAACTGACTGGATGCTAGAGCGAAACCCTATACCTAAAATCGGTTAACAACGAATACAAGTTGGATATAAAACAATGAAAACACCACAGGAGCATTTCTACTCTTGCGTGGGTGTTCTCCTTCTCACCTCTTTGAAAGGTGTCACTCAAAAATTCTCGTTTTGCGAAAATCCCTGCGCCCCCGACTAACGAGGCATTAACAAAATTTTATTTACTCTGTACATTCTTTCAGCGGTCAAAGGAGTTGCGGCTACAAGTATGATGATACCTTCAAATACGAACTGTAAGTTGGTATCGATACAAGAGATGGTGAGGGAGTAGGTTCTTTGAAGTCCTGTCTGGCTATTTTCATCATAAATCCTTTTAATAATTAACTTATTTAAGACATTCTCTAAGCACCGGAGGCTTGTCTTGTAGCTTTCTCTAAGGCTGTCTATGTTTCTTGCAGACTCTATTTCTTCATCAAGTTTTTGATCTGACTTTTTGAGGATTTCAGTGAGTTCGTCCATTTACAGGCTTTAAGATGTACTCTGTCACCCCAAACCTGCACTCCCAGTCTTCAAGCCTTAGCTTATCCCCTTTTACATAGCTTTTTCCGGTAATGGCATCTATATAGCCCTTCCAGCCTCGACATATCTCTGCTTCAACAGGCTTACAGGAGTAATTAAATACATAGTTTAGCTCCTCATTTAGTTCATTTTACACCTCTTCTGGTTATCACTGGGAAAACAGTCTGTACAGGAGATTTTGTCTCTCATACACAGCTTTTTAATGCTCTCTTAAGACCTCCCGCTTTAGCTTTACAGCTTTTGTCGAGATATGAAGCTATATAATAAGCCTTTCCCTTCGTACTCATTGCAGGTGCGGCAGAATAATTATCCAGTAAATATGCTCATAAGGATGGCGTTCTTTAGCTGTATCCGGCGATTACAAGCTCTGCCACATACTTTACTTCTTTTCCGCCTGCTCCCATGTTGAAGTATGGTCAAAATTCATCATAATGCACTCCAAAGCAGTCTGTAAGCCCCGCAGGGTTTTAGTATATACACTAACCTTCTGTCTGCTACAAAGGCTGAAAAGCTCCCTATGAGGATCTTTCCTCTTTTCACCGTCATCAAGCTTTTTAGTAAGCTCTTCTGAAACGCAGTAAGCGCGAGGGCAGATGTGGCTTCATACTCATCGAGATTTGCGTACTCGGAAAATGACATCACATTCTAGTTTTCCTCATAGAGGCTGTCATACATATATCTTGCAGCATCATTATAACTAAGCTTTTTATCGATGGAAACCACTTAAGCACTTAAAGACAGGGGTATCAACCAAAGTGCTATCCTGTTTTCTATACTAAGCTTTTTCCTTTGTAAGGCGGCAGTTTCATACCAATCTCGAAATCTCATTGTATACTCTTGATGGCTTTTGGGTCATAAAGTCAAAATGCCTTTCAGTAAGTCTCAAAGCTTTGATGGATGGAGTGCCAGTTCCAGTACATCACTCGATCAGCACCCTGTGCAATATGGCTGGCTGGAGCCTGAGCTGTTTTTGGGAATGAGACCAGTGCTTGATGCCTGTGACTGGATTCAAGCACAAATAGTTGTCATTTTAGACTTCTTGTTCATCTCCGCATAAAACGCTATCTCTGCGCCTGTCGGCTGAAATCCAGTAGGATGATAGATGTCAGTTCCACGCGTGGTGAAGGGCATCAGCAGCTCTTGGGTGATGGATACCATCCTGTACTCCGTAAGAATAGCCATCTAGACTTCTATCAGCTCCAAACTTTCTCATTCAAAAGTCAAGTTGTGAGTAATACACTGCTCCGGTTTTATATTCATTTACAATTTCTGCCTGCATTTTAAGGTGCTACTCATATCTCTGGAACTCTTCAAACTCACAAGCAAAACTTGCATTTATTGTCGAAAATATCAGAAAATCCTCCCGAGGGTAGTACTGTTGCTCCGTAAGCAAGTCCAAAGTCTTGTTAAGCTCCTCTATGTCTGTATATCTGCTCTTAAACGAACGGATAGCTTCCTGAATCTCCGCTCCAAGTTATCATAATGCTTGGTTTCATTGTCTATCTGAAATCCTATCACCTGTGGATGATTTCGCCGTATGCTCTAGAGCTTTTCTAATTATTCTACTACCGTAGAATATATATATATCTGATAAAAGGTTGAAATATCTGCCTTCTGCCGTATTTTCACTATTCCCGTTTTTGGTATGGACTAGCACATTTTCATCAAACTTTTGCAAAGCCAAGACGGTATAGCATAGTTGGTGTGCCAATTATTACCTGAGTATACTTTCCTGCTCTGGGAATCTCATCAATATGGTAAAAATCCTCACTCCCTCCTTTGGCTCCAGGAGTACTCAGGTAGATGCCGCTATTCTTACTACATTCATCAGCCTTTTGCATAAAGGCAAAAATCTTCATCTATCCTCTCACAGGGCATATACTCAGAGATAATATGCACAGCCGTACAAGATTTCATTCCATTATCGTTCTCATATCAGGGTTAAATAAAACATCTGTAGACAGTATAACTCAAAATGTGAAATTACACTGCTACAGATGCTTTTTGAAGTCATGAGTAAGACCGACATAGCTTTGTTCTTCTTTGTTAGTTACACTAAAATAATCAAAAATCAGCTTCTTTCTTGTGGAACATACTGTCTACTGCGAATACCTACCATAGTGCCCGTAAACTCACCGTATTTTGCAATATTCATCGCAGCTTATCAGCAAGCACAGGTCCAATTGGCTTGGTATCTTCGTCCTCTTATCCCCATTTGAAATAGCTTTCTCTGCCCGATACGATTAGTTCAAATCTATACAGGCAATCAACGGCTGTTCTTGTGTCCAGATGTTCTTTCTTTGTCACCATTTTCAAGGGATAGTAGTTGCAACCACAGGCTGGCAGGTATCTGAATACTGCTTCCTAGGGCTATATAATTCATATTGTCCATAATAAAGCACCAAGTACGCACTATGTTGATATATCTCAGGGTTAAAATCTAGCATACTGAAAGCCTCACTTCCTACGGATGGGCAGTTTTCTACAAAGAAGGCTCCTCTGTTAAGTGAAGATAGAGATTCCTGCCCCTAGGTCTGATAAAACCTTCTCTACATGCAGTCTGTAAATTCGTTTGGAAATATTCTTGGGAATAATAGTCGCTTATACCGTCATCATCAAATCATCTCTTCTGGCAGTATCTCTGCATCAAGGCAAGCAAACGCTTCCTCTGTTTCAGACTTTGCAAGATTAGTGCCATCAGCCATTCAGCCATCCATCATCAGTCCATATCATTTTCTGAATAGCACTTTTCTCTCCCAGAGTACATCTAGCTCCGGCACAAACGGTCTGCACAGATGAACCAGGTATACCGTTTTCATCAGATTAACATAACTACCATGCCCTGACTTTTGCAAAAGCCGACTCAGGATATGTAGTATCTTGGCTTAGGTGATCCCCAATCCGCCCTTTTCATTTGAGTGTTGGCGATGAGGTCAGTACGCGAGTTCATGGGGAGGTCGCTTTTCAAACTAGCCCATGGAGACACCCAACCTTACCATAGTAACACAATGATTGTATCGTTCCGCCTTCTACGCACATTGAGATATGTCTCCCTTTTAGTAGGTGAGGTGCTTCAATACAGCCTCTATCCGTCCGCCGTTGTATACCCTTAGGATATTCATCAAGCATTTGTTCTTAATATCACTGTCTCACCTTCAAGTACACCGGCTTTTCATAGCGTCCTAGTCTCCTCTCCAGAAAACTATGTATTTTCTTCCATCATCATCGTGTAGTATAGACGCGTCAAATCACGCAGAATGCGAGATATACAGAGTTCTGTCAAGGGCCTCTTATATCCTTTGCTTTTATAGGTAGGTATCTACATCAAAGTATCTGGCATTCATAGAGTTCATCACTCCATAGATAACATAAAAGCTATCCTCCTCCTCGCAATAGAGTGAGAGAGGGGCCACCTCCTTTGCAGATGGGCTTCTAAGTTCAACCTGCGAATTAAGGTTGATACATGTGTTATAACTCCCAGTGTTTCAAGTCCTTTGGAGATGATATATAGGGGATTCGGGTAACCATTCAAAAGAAGATACTGCTATGTAAAAATCATCTCCTTTTCATACTACAAGGATCCCGGGTTAAAAGCCTGTAAAGTATTGGATTCTTTATCATAGTCTACTCCGTTTCCAAACCACCGAAAAGCTGCGCCTACTCGATCCCAAGGATCCCAGCCTTCCCAGCCTGGTATTTACAGTATCTGTAAGTAACATGCTCAGTAATAATATCCACTTCCTTTATTCAAAGCCTTAAGCTGTGCCCTTCTAAAGAATTTTGTAAATATGCTCTTCATCACACTAAAGCACTTCAGTTATCTCTTCATCTCTACCGACTGGCTGAGCAGACCGACCGCCCTTGTAACATCCCTTCCCACAAGCAGAGAGAGTGCAGAGTTAGGCTCACTCTCCGCGAGGTACAGAAATACTCCTGCATTTCCTTTCGCGTCCTCTTCATTACATCATCTTTATAAAACTTTACGCACAGAGAGAACTAAGAGTTTGCTCGCTGCACCATCAGCCGCCATCAGATACTGCAGCGTGGGTATCCAAAGATCAACATGTTCAAACCTATCCTCTCGTAAGTCAGCCTTCCACTCTTTGGGGCGAAAGCGTCGTGGAATGCCACGTACTTTTCCTTGGGAGAGTGTTGCATAGCCAGCCTGTCGTAAGCTTTTACGCCGAGCTCACGTAAAAATTTGCTTGTAACGGACCTGGGCCTCGTACTCTACTATCAACAGGCAGATCTCTTTTGAACCGCATCCTGATCCTCAGGCCAGGTTCATTTGTATCCGGATGCAAAGCCCTTTCTTTCTCCTAGCCAGCGGTGCAGCTTTCATGCCAGTCCTGTCGGCTGGGTCAGCCTCTTCGAGTTCGCTTCGAACCGCTTGCGCCTCTCGCGTCCGCCATTGTCAAAACCGATCTGACTATCAGGTGCGGTATGACGAGTCATAAGAATACTGAGCCTATCGCTCTGCGATTTGAGATGCGCTTGTCAAGCTCTTTCAGCCTGCAGCCTACCGTGGTTCTCTGTCACCAGATATGGTATGGTACGGTATCCTTACTGAATTTAAGCAGAGACTGTGTATGCAAAGGCCTCTCTCGGAAATGCTACAGCCCTGTGCTGGCGTATCGCCACTGCATGTGCACTTCTTTTTGAAGCTGTGTGGAAGATAATATTCATCTTCCCGCTGTAGTCCTGCAAAGAGGCTCTGGACTCGTCCATTTCTCCTAGAACCAGCCAGTTCCTAAGTTACACCTTTTGCTATCAGTTTTGTATTCATTTTGCCTTTCCTAATGTTGCTGGTTTATTCCGTCAGCATGCACCGATCTTTGCTATAAATATCAACCCTTTACAGAACCCACTGTACCTTTTACAAAATACTTTTGTACAAAAGGATATACAAAGGGTATGAGTGAGGTTGCAACTGCTGCCATTGCCATCTGCGAACTGTTAGACGCACTTCAGCAACACTGATGCCGGACTGCGGAGGCTGTCTGCGAAACGCCTGCGTCTCTGCTGTAAAGAGATTGTATATACGCCCTGCGCCAGAACTTGGTATTGCTGTTTATATAAAGCATTGCATTGTACCGATCATTCCAATATCCGGGTGCCACAAACAGTCCTACCGGTATGCGAGTACGGCAAGAAGCGGGAAGACTACCTGGAAGAAAGATCCTGTACTCCCCTGCGCCATCTATCTTTGATGCCTCTATAGGTGATGGTGGTATTGTGTTTCAGCTCCTCATTATGGGCAGATGAAATACATTGAATAATCCAGGCAATATAGAGGCCAAGGCTGTCGCTGTAATTTCAAAACACTGAATGTGAAGATATGGGTTGAAACCATTCCACGTTAAAAAGCTGGTAAAGTAAAGAGAAAATGAAAAAGTGGTTTCTGTACTTGAAATCTTTCGACAAATTACATGAGGCTGTCCGCCAGTGATTTGGTAGTACCTACAGATGGTACCAACTTTCTGTTATTGAGATACGTTATGCTGCACAGGCACGAAATACTGTAACGGATTCCTGAATATGAGACCATAGGCGTGCGGATTACGAAAAATCATTGATAAAGGCTGCTATCCCTGTGTCCTGATATAGTTTCTCCGGACATAAATGGGCCTGATATCAGCACAATGATAGTGGTGTGCTGCCATGAATTATGATCCAACACTTACGCAGGCTAATGCTCACAAAATACCACCTTTGAAGAAGTGCTTAAAGCTTAACCTTATGCCCTAAGCCGCTGCTCATATCTCTATGTCTTCATTAGCTGCACATATTTTCCTCCTTTAGAGATAAAGCGTTTGGCTTCATCCTGGCACTGGCCTATCTGATTGGCGTTATAATTATTACAAAACAAAGTACCGACTGTTAGCGATTACGCCTGCACTCATTTCCCAGATTTCCGAATTCTGTGAGAGGGAGCGAAAGACGCATAGTGTCAATAACATCAGTTGCATTAAACAATTGCGTTTGTCCAACTTCTCTGGTAAAACATTTCAAAAGTCTCCACGAAATACAGTGCAGTGCCATTTAGAAAAGCATTGCAAACAGTAATTGTTGCTCTTATCGATGGTAGGTGATATTTCTTATCCTCTGGAAAATATTTGCTCCATCAGCGGGCGGCCTCGCATATCTCGCATCTACACCAGCTCTTGCGGCTATATATATAACGGGTTGCCCAGCCACACCGCATTTCCAGGAGTTAAAGCAGGCTATGATTACAGAAGCCGATGCCGGGCATTTCATAAGGCATTTACGGATCTCCTCAAAGGCTTTTATGATGCTGTTGTAACAAGCCACATGTTTCATAGTTAAATATTGCAAACACAAAAGGTTTCCTACGAGTGCCAGGATATAAAGTGAGGCAGGAAAGAGCATCAATGGCTGAGGGACACTTTCTCGAAATACCTTTTGTTTATCTCAGGAGATGAGTGCTGCATAGCTATCGCAAAAGCAGCTGCAGTTATAAAGATTAACGGAGATTATACTATGAAGGTATTCTTTGTAATCAACCATCCCGTGCCTGATTCAAAGAGATATCTAAAGATTCTCTATACCGCTCCAATCGCTGCAATACTCCAGGGTCTCAAATCCTGTGGTTTTGAAAGCCAGGGCAGTCTGCTGCCATGGGAAGATATGCCACTGTAACAGTGGCGAATAACTGCGGGACAAATCATGCACAAACGGCGTGTTTATTCTTCGCAAATTCCGCTAAAAACCGTTAGTTTTCATTGCTGCCTCCTCATAATGGCTCATTTCTGTGTAACTTTTTATCAAACGAGATTACGCTCATGTAATTATGAAATAGTGGAAAAATTTAAGCTTTTTAGTTCATCTGTCGCCAGTCCGCCTATGAAAGGGAAAAAGCACAGCCCATAATAGGCTGCACTTTTCCTGCCATTTTATAAATGTTTACCAAGACCTGCTACATATTCCATCAAACCTGTCTCTGTGTTCAGCTCGACCCTTGTCGACGCCTGCTGCCTTCGTCTTTGCTTCATGCTCAGCAGGGCCCTTGTCGATATCGGTGTATAAACCAGGCTCTGGTGGTAACCAGTGCTGCTGGTGTACGCTGTTGCAGAGCTAGCATATTCTGTCTCAATCTGCGAATGCATCTATAATAAAGATGAAATTTTCTGCTGTATCATCGGCTTTGGCAATACGTAAC
>BNJU01004744.1_pt1 | contig 92148 bp, 94 predicted proteins | sample 8539281 | NCBI WGS metagenome assembly BNJU01 (sample SAMD00202456, study PRJDB9452) | human saliva metagenome | isolation source: human saliva | place: Japan
CAGTTACGTATTGTTACAAACTCGTAATCAAAGATGCTTAATTGCGGTTCAATTAAGGCTCTTTCGGCTTGTAAAGATGCCCAGTCTTTATTAACGCCCTTTGAAGTCCCATATACCTTTTGAAAAGTACATCTTCAACCACCTGATCCCTCGATACTAGAATATGTTCAAATAGTGTTTTCAAGACCCAAATATGCACTTTAACCCGCATACTGTGGGGAAGAAATTTCAGACATACTAACAACCATCTAATCCTCCTCAACAGACATCAAGAACAAGTGTACTGCCTTGAACAGTTGGGATATATGATAGAAACCCCTCCAAAAGTGTTAATATTCGAAAAATAGACGTCGTTAACAAAATATAGTGAGCATAGTGACATGTGGGGAAAATATGTAACCTACCCAACAACTATATAAAAAACATGATTCTAATATAGAAGCAAACAGCAAAAAGAGCTACCTGCTCACCCCGCAAGGTTCTAACGCATCTGGCGAAGAATCATCATTACGAAAATATATTCGAGCACAACCGTCCTCTACCCGAATCCGTATGAAACTAACGAATGGACGCACTCCGCAAGCGTTTGAGTCGCTGGAGCCGTCGCGACCAGATGATTTATCGCCAGTATGTCACAGATGTTGAGATGATTACATTAGACGGAAAACGGTCGTTTCTCATTCCAAAACGATATCTGAAAATGGCGAATATCGACCAGCAGATTAGGTTTACAGGAATGGACGACTGCATTGAGATCTGGGCGAACGGTGAGAACAACGAGCCATTCATGTCGGCTGAAGAATTCAGCAAGGCCATGGAAGAAACCATGGGCATGGAAGGAGCCAACTCGTTTGACACCCCTTCACAAAACAACGATTAGTCAACCACAAAAGAATCAACAGCATGATTAAGACTGCAGAATGTTATCATATCCCTGTACTCCTCAACGAAAGCATTGAAGGATTAAACCTGCATGCCAACGGAGTCTACGTGGATGTAACTTTCGGAGGCGGAGGTCATAGCCGAGAGATTCTTTCTCGCTTAGCAGAGGGCAGTCATCTTTACAGCTTCGACCAAGATGCTGATGCCGAGCAGAATATTGACAACATGGGCTTAAGCGAGGAACAGGTAGACCGCTTCACCTTTGTTCGCTCCAACTTCAGATACCCTAAAGAACTGGATGCGGTATTATGGCGTAGAATACATAGACGGACTACTTGCCGACCTTGGTGTTAGCAGCCATCACTTTGATGATGAGACACGTGGGTTCTCTTTCCGCTTCGAAGCTCCACTCGACATGAGAATGAACAAACGAGCAGGAATAACAGCTGCCGACATTCTCAACGACTACGATGAAGAACGATTGGCAGACATACTCTATCTCTATGGAGAACTAAAGCAGTCGCGCCGTATCGCCTCAGCCATTGTCAAGGCAAGAGGACAGAAAACATATAAAACAACGAACGACTTACTGACAACCATCGAACCTTTCTTTCAGCGGGCACGCGAAAAGAAAGACATGGCAAAAATGTTTCAAGCCCTTCGCATCGAAGTAAACCACGAGATGGATGCCTTGAAGGAAATGCTTATGGCAGCAACCGAACTGCTTCGCCCTGGCGGTAGACTATCGGTTATTACCTACCACTCCTTAGAGGATAGAATGGTAAAGAACATTATGAAGTCAGGAAATATAGAGGGTAAAGTGAAACAAGACTTCTTCGGACGAATAGAAACGCCATTCCGATTAGTCAATAACAAAGTTATCACTGCAAGTAACGACGAACAAGAACGCAACCCACGAAGCCGAAGTGCAAAACTAAGAATAGCAGAAAAGAAAGCAAATGAATGACGAGAACGACAAGAAGAATCCAACGCTGACGGAGCATCCTCTCACAGAAGATCAGACTGCTTTCACTGAAGAGAGCATAAACGTCACAGAGCCACTCGTTAAGGCAGAGACTATAGAAGATCAGCAAGAAGCTACTGCGAATAACGAGGTAGCAACACCACTAACGGAGGAGGAAGAAAAAAGAATAGAAGAAGAGGTCGAAGTAGAAAAGATTAAAGCTGCCATTGAGGAGCAAGCACGCGAAGATGAGCAACCACAATCATCAAACTTCACACTAAGAAAGATTCTTGGAGGTGACATCCTCTCTACACGACTCCTACGTAATAACATCTGGTTGATTATCACCGCTGTGATTTTCACTATCGTCTACATATCAAATCGATACAGTGTACAGAAGTACCTTATTGAGATTGATAAGTTGCAAAAAGAGTTAGAGGACGCTAAGTATCGTGCGCTTTCAAGTAGTAGTCAACTCACAGAGAAGACACGTGAGAGCCATATACTTGAGATATTGAAAACAAGAAAGGACAGTGTACTGAAAATGTCTGACCGTCCACCTTATATTATAGATGTACCCGAGAAATAGGATATGAGTAAGTTTGATAATAGCAAAGTAATGCCCCGCTACAGCGTTATAGCGATCATCATGTCGCTTGTAGCTGTAGCTGTTATTGGTAAGACTATCTACACCATGACTGCAGGTAGAACCTACTGGCTGGAAGTTGCTGCTTCTCAAAAGAAAGACAGCGTCACTGTAAAGCCTACAAGAGGTAATATCCTAAGCTGTAATGGGCAACTTATGGCAAGTTCATTACCTGAATTTAAGGTTTACATGGACTTCAACGCACTCAAAGCAGCAGGAAACGACACAGCGTTCGTCGATAGCATCAACTATATCAGCAAGGGATTGAATAACATCTTTCCTGAGAAATCAGCAGCCTACTTCAAGAAGTACCTCATGGAAGGCTACCACAAGGAGAGTAAGCATTGGGCAATATGGAACGAGCGCATAGACTATAACACATTTAAAGAGATACAGAGCCTCCCTATTTTCCACCTTTCTAAATATAAGAGTGGATTCCATTGGGATGAGTTTAACGCACGTCGTCGCCCGTTTGGCTCACTCGCTCAACGTACGATAGGCGATATGTTCGGTGCAAAAGATACAGCTCGCTGTGGATTAGAGCTTTCATACGACTCTATTCTGCGTGGTACAAATGGTATCATCCACCGTCGTAAGGTTCGTAACAAGTTCCTTGATATCACAGACACACCACCTATTGATGGTGCCGACATCATAACTACCATTGACGTCAGTATGCAAGACTTAGCAGAGCGTGCCTTGTTGGACGAGTTGAAAGACCCTAACGTAAATGGTAACGTTGGTGTTGCTATTGTGATGGAAGTCGCAACTGGTGACGTGAAGGCTATTGTCAACTTAGATAAATGTAGTGATGGCGAATATAGAGAGGTTAAAAATCATGCCGTAAGTGACTTGCTTGAGCCCTGGCTCTGTCTTTAAGACAGCCTCTATTATGACCATCCTTGATGATGGACTCGTTGATACTATGTACACTGTTCAGACTGGACCAGGTGTATGGAATATGTACGGACGAGACATGAAGGACCACAACTGGACACGTGGAGGATATGGAACGCTGACGCTGCCATGGACTTTGAAATACAGTTCAAACATCGGTGTCAGTCGTATCATTGACATGCACTACCACAAGAATCCAGAGAAATTCGTTCAAGGAATCTACGACTTAGGTCTTGCAACCGATTTCCATGTCCCTATTGTAGGCTATTCACCAGCACGAATCCGCATGCCACATAAGAATAGTCGTGGTCAGTATGACAACTGGAGTGCCACTGCTTTGCCATGGATGAGTATTGGTTACGAGACACAGATACCACCAATATCGACTCTTGCCTTCTATAATGCGATCGCCAATGGTGGTAAGCTAATGCAGCCACGATTTGTAAAACAGATTGTAAAAAATGGCGAAGTTATCTATAACAATCCGCCAAAGGTATTAAAAGAGCGTATTGCAAAGGAAAGTACCATCAAGAATATTACACGCATTCTGACGGAAGTTGTTTCTGAAGGTTTGGGAAAGAAGGCTGGCTCTGACAAATTCCTTGTTGCAGGTAAGACTGGTACTGCCCAGATGTCAAAGGGAGCCTTGGGTTATAAGACTGGTGGAACAAACTATCTCCTCAGCTTTGCAGGCTTCTTCCCTGCCGACAAACCACGTTACAGTTGTATTGTCTGCATACAGAAGACAGGTCTCCCAGCATCCGGAGGTGGCATGAGTGGTGTTGTATTCCACCACATTGCTGAAGGCATTATGGCACAAAGTCTGAAGCTGAATGTTACTGATGCACACGATGCTTCATCTGTAACAATCCCTACAGCAAAGACAGGCAACCTGCTTGCAACAGACTATGTGCTGAATTCTCTCGGCTTTCCAAATAACGAATGGTTGGAACGGTGCTTACCCATTTGGTAATCCCTATATGGGGAACAACCACCATAAAAAGGAAAGTCATTGACCTTCCAAAAGGAGCAAACACCTAAAGCCAACATAGTCCCTGACGTCCATGGCATGGGTGCTCGTGACGCTGTTTACTTGATGGAGAAACATGGTATTAAAGTAATACTTACCGGTAGAGGTCGTGTTATTAAACAAAGCGTTGCACCAGGCGAGAAGGTTAAGAAGGGCATGAAATGTGAATTAAGAATGGGATAAACATTCACTTCACAAAGGGCAGAACACTTCGATTACAATCATAAAGAATAAGAAAAGAACAAAGATATGAAGTTAAGCGAATTACTCAAAAACGTTAAGGTTATTGCCAGCCAAGGCAATATTGACGTTGAGATTAAAGGAGTGAACATTGATAGTCGTAAGATAGAGAACGGCCACTTGTTCATCGCAATGAAAGGAACACAGGTAGACGGACATAAATTCATTAGCAAAGCTATTGAGTTAGGAGCCGTAGCAATCCTACTTGAAGATATGCCTGAGGAACTGAATGAAAAGGTAACATACGTTCAGGTAGCATCAACTGAGGAAGAAGCAGGAAAGGTTGCCACAATGTTCTATGGAGAACCATCACGCAAACTAAAGTTGGTTGGTGTAACTGGAACGAACGGTAAGACAACCATTGCCACCTTATTATATAGAATGTTCCGTGAGTTCGGTCATAAGGTAGGCTTACTCTCTACCGTATGTAACTATATTAATGATGAGGAAGTTCCTGCAAGTCACACTACTCCAGACCCAATAGAACTTAACTGTCTACTTGCGAAGATGGTTGAGGCAGGCTGCGAATATGCGTTCATGGAGTGTTCCAGCCATGCTATCCATCAGCATCGTATAGGTGGTTTAGAGTTTGTAGGAGGCATCTTCACCAACCTTACACGTGACCACCTCGACTACCATAAGACTTTTCGAGAACTATCGCAATGCCAAGAAGATGTTCTTCGACGGATTACCTAAGACCGCTTTTGCCATTACCAATGCCGATGACAAGAACGGAATGATTATGGTTCAGAACACAAAGGCAACAGTCAAGACCTATTCTATCAAACGAATGGCAGACTTCCGTGCAAAGATTCTTGAATGCCACTTTGAAGGTATGTACCTTGAAGTTGACGGCAAAGAGGTTGGCGTACAGTTCATTGGTAAGTTCAATGTGAGCAATCTGCTTGCTGTATATGGTGCTGCCATCATGTTAGGTAAGAAGCCAGAAGACGTCCTAATAGCAATGAGCACACTCAAGAGCGTTAACGGACGATTAGAACCTATCCAATCACCAGAAGGCTACACTGCTGTTGTTGACTATGCCCATACACCAGACGCATTGGAGAATGTCCTCAGTGCTATTCACGATGTACTTGATGGTAAGGGCGGACATGTCATTACTGTCTGCGGTGCAGGCGGACATCGTGACAAGGGAAAGCGTCCATTAATGGCTCAAGAGGCTGTTAAACAAAGTGACACTGTCATCCTTACAAGTGACAATCCACGCGACGAAGAGCCACAGGCTATTATCGATGATATGCTTGCAGGACTTGACACTACACAGCGCAAGAAGGTTCTCACGATTACTGATCGTAAGGAAGCAATTCGCACTGCAGCCATGATGGCACAGAAAGGTGACGTTATTCTTGTTGCAGGTAAGGGACATGAGAACTACCAAGAGATTAATGGTGTGAAGCATCATTTCGATGACCACGAGGTTATCCGTGAAATCTTCGGTATTAAGTAATTCTAAAATAGAGACCCTATCGTCTATCGTAAGAACAACATAAAAGAGAAATAAAATGTTATACTATATCTTCCGTTGGCTTGACCAGTTCGGTATCAGTGGTTCTCACCTTTGGGGCTACATCAGTTTCCGTTCTATCTTGGCAATGATATTAGCACTGATTATCTCTGCATGGTTCGGAGAACGCTTCATTAAATACCTCAAGAAGAAGCAGATTACAGAGGTACAACGAGATGCACAGATTGACCCATTTGGTGTCAAAAAGATTGGTGTACCATCAATGGGTGGTATTATCATCATCGTTGCACTCTTGATTCCTGTCGTCTTGTTAGGTAGATTACGTAATATCTATCTGCTCTTGATGATTGTCACAACCATTTGGTTGGGTTTCCTCGGTGGTATGGATGACTTCATTAAGATATTCAAGCACGACAAGGAAGGACTGAAGGGTAAATATAAGATTATCGGACAAGTAACCATCGGACTCATCGTTGGCTTAACACTTTGGGCTTCTCCTGACGTTAAATCAAACATGAACCTTGAGGTTGCAAACCAGAATGGTAAAGAAATTGTTATAAAACATGAGGCACAAGCCGAAAAGACACTGAAGACAACCATTCCATTTGTCAAACTTCATAATCTGGATTATTCAGAAATAGTAGGCTTTTTAGGCGAGTATAAGAATGCAGGTGGCTGGATTCTCTTCGTGCTTATGACTATCTTTGTTGTCACTGCCGTCTCTAACGGTGCAAACCTTAACGACGGAATGGATGGTATGTGCGCAGGAAACTCCGCCATCATAGGTGTCGTATTGGGTATATTAGCCTACGTAAGTAGCCATATACAATACGCAGCCTACCTCAACATTATGTACATTCCAGGCTCGGAAGAGTTAGTAGTGTTCTTCATGGCATTCATTGGAGCTTTGATAGGCTTCCTTTGGTACAATGCTTATCCTGCACAAGTGTTCATGGGTGACACGGGAAGTCTTACCATCGGAGGTATCATAGCAGTAGGTGCAATCATCATTCACAAGGAGTTGATGCTCCCTATTCTCTGTGGCGTATTCTTTGTTGAGAGCTTAAGTGTTATCGTACAGGTTTGGTACTACAAGTTAGGAAAGCGTAAAGGTGTTAAACAGCGTATCTTTAAGCGCACACCAATACATGACAACTTCCGTACACAAGATAGCCAACTCGATCCAGAGTGTAAGTATCTCTTGAAAAAACCACATAGTGCAGTGCATGAGAGTAAGATTACACTACGCTTCATCATCGTGACTATCATCCTCGCTGCAATGACTATCATCACACTGAAGATAAGATAAGCACGAGGCGTGCGAGGCGTTAGCACGATATGTGCGGGGCGTTCGCACCATTGGTGTTCATACGAAACACCACACAGCTGACCACTACCCAAGAGGCGAGTAACCGTTTACTCGAAGAGAGGTAAGCAGCCAGCAAACAAAAACATTACATAAGCAAGAGTAAGGAAAGGAAAGATATATGAAAAGAATAGTAATACTTGGTGCCGGTGAAAGTGGAAAGCCGGCGCAGCCGTATTAGCAAAGAAAGAAGGCTTCGATGTCTTTGTTTCTGACATGTCAGCCATTAAGGACAAGTATAAGAAGATGCTTGATGACCGTGGTATAGAATGGGAAGAGGGACAACACACAGAAGAGAAGATTCTCAATGCTGATGAAATCATCAAGAGTCCCTGGTATTCCTAAAGAAGCTCCTATGGTTCAGAAACTTATTGCACAGGGTACACATATCATTAGTGAAATAGAATTTGCTGGTCGATACACCAACTCTAAGATGATATGTATTACTGGAAGTAATGGAAAGACCACAACAACGAGCCTCATCTATCATATCTTCAAAGATGCTGGTTACGACGCTGGTTTGGCTGGTAACATTGGTAACAGTCTTGCACTGCAAGTAGCAGAAGACCCACATGAGTATTATATCATTGAGTTGAGCAGCTTCCAGTTGGACAATATGTATGACTTCCGTGCCAATATTGCCATCCTTCTCAATATCACCCCTGACCACTTGGACCGCTATGACTACAAGTTTGAGAACTACGCAGACGCTAAGATGCGTATCATTCAGAATCAAACCAAGGAGGATAGCTTCATTTACTGGAACGATGACCCTGTCATCAAGAAGGAACTCGAGAAGTTCGATGTACATGCCGTATGCTATCCATTCTCTGAATTAAAGGAGAAGGGCAGTATCGGTTACATTGAAGAAGGACAGTATACAATTGAGCAGCCTGAGCCATTCAACATGGAGCAGGAAGACCTTTCGCTTACTGGACGTCACAACATCTACAACTCTTTAGCAGCAGGTATTGCCTCAGACATTAGCGGTATCAAGAAAGAAAACATCCGTAAGAGTCTGAGCGACTTCCCCTGGCGTTGAACATAGATTGGAAAAGGTATGTAAGGTTGCTGGCGTACAATACATCAACGACTCTAAAGCTACCAATGTTGATGCTTGTTGGTATGCACTTGAAAGTATGCGCACACCAACAATCTTGATTATTGGTGGCAAGGATAAGGGAAATGACTATAACAGCATTAAGGACTTAGTTAAGCAGAAGTGTGCTGGTATCGTCTACCTTGGCGCTGACAACAAGAAGCTACATGACAACTTCGACGATCTCGGACTTCCTATCCGCGACACCCACTCCATGAAGGATTGTGTTGCAGCTTGTGCAGAGTTAGCAAAGCCTGGTGACACAGTTCTCCTAAGCCCATGCTGTGCAAGCTTCGATCTTTTTAAGAATATGGAAGACCGTGGCGAGCAGTTCAAGAGCTATGTAAGAGCATTGTAGGAAAAGACTTATCTGGCTAATTGGGCTAATAAGACTAAATTGGGCCTATAAGACTAATTGGGCTAATAAATCCCATAAGGAACAAAAAATAATGAAGAATAAATCTCTCAGTAACATATTCAAAGGAGACAAGGTTATTTGGATGGTCTTCTTCTTCCTATGTATCATCAGTATCATTGAGGTATATTCAGCCTCAAGTTCACTGTCGTACACAGGAGGTAACTACTGGAGTCCTATCATCTACCATTGCAGCATCCTCTTTGTAGGAATTGCTCTGATGGTGGTTGTATTAAATATTAAATGTCGTTACTTCAAACTTATCACACCGATTGTACTGGGCATGTCCATACTAATGCTTATATGGGTGCTCGTAGCAGGACAAAGTACAAATGGAGCAAGCCGATGGATTAGTTTTGCAGGTATACAATTCCAACCTTCCGAATTAGGCAAGGGTGCATTGGTATTAGCCATTGCACAGATACTTAGTGCAATGCAAACCGAACATGGAGCAGATCGAAAAGCCTTTAAATATATCATGTGGCTATCTGGTGGTATTATTCTCCTGATTCTTGGTGAGAATCTTTCCACAGCTATGCTCATTGGTTTGACCGTAGTATTGATGATGTTTGTGGGAAGAGTTCCTTTCAATCAGTTAGGTCGTTTGATCGGTTTCATCGTCTTACTTGGAGTTTTCGTCCTATCTATGGTGATGCTTGTGGGTGATGACAAGAAAGCTGAGGACGAATTATCTGCCAAACAAAACCTTACAGAACAGACGGTAGCTGCAAAGCAAGAGGAATCACCCGGATTCATTGGTAAAATTCTCCACCGCGCTGACACATGGAAGGCACGTGTCAAGAAATTCTTTAGTAACGAATATGTTGCACCAAAAGATTACGACTTAGATAAAGATGCGCAGGTGGCACATGCAAACATAGCCATCGCTTCATCAGACGTCGTTGGTAAAGGACCAGGAAACTCTAATGAAAGAGACTTTCTTTCGCAAGCCTTCTCCGACTTTATCTATGCGATTATCATTGAAGAAGGAGGTATCGAAGGAGCCATCTTTGTGGCACTCCTATATATTATCCTTCTGTTCAGAACTGGAATTATAGCCAACCGGTGTGAAAATTCTTTCCCTGCTTTCCTCGCTATGGGTATCGCCTTCCTCCTGGTTACACAGGCGTTATTCAATATGTTAGTAGCTGTAGGATTGGCGCCAGTAACAGGACAGCCACTTCCTCTTATCAGTAAGGGTGGTACTTCAACTATCATTAATTGCGTCTACATAGGCGTAATACTCAGTGTAAGCCGTTCGGCAAAGAAAAAGAAAGAAGAAAAGAAACCTTCTGAGAAAGTTTCACATGCAATAGTCTAATCTGTAGAGAAGACTAAAAAGAATGTGAAAGTTGAAAGAAGATAAAAAAAAATGATTACCTTTGTAGGTTATAAAGAAGATGCAAATGGACGAAGAATTAAGAATTATCATCAGCGGTGGCGGCACGGGAGGACATATTTTCCCTGCAGTATCTATTGCTAATGCTATTAAGGCAAAACACCCAGAGGCGAAGATTCTCTTTGTGGGTGCTGATGGACGTATGGAGATGCAACGTGTTCCTGCTGCTGGTTATGAGATAAAAGGCCTACCTATCAAAGGTTTCGACCGTGCTAATAAGCTAAAGAACATTGAAGTACTTTGCAAACTTTGGAAGAGTCTTCGTATGGCTCGCCAGATAATAAAAGACTTTAAGCCACAGGTTGCTGTGGGTGTTGGTGGTTATGCCAGTGGTGCTACGCTCTATGAGTGTGCAAAGATGGGCATCCCATGTCTTATCCAAGAGCAGAATTCTTATGCAGGTGTGACCAACAAACTATTGTCTAAGCGTGTGAAGAAGATTTGTGTTGCTTATGAAGGTATGGACCGTTTCTTCCCTGCTGATAAGATTATCATGACGGGTAACCCTGTTCGTCAGAACGTCCTCTCTACCCCACTCTCTGTTGAAGAGTCACGTGAGAGTTTTGGTCTTGACCCTAATAAGAAAACAATCCTCCTCGTTGGTGGTAGCCTTGGAGCAAGAACTATCAATCGCTCAGTCATTGAACACCTTGATCTCATCAAGCAATCAGACGTTCAATTCATATGGCAAACGGGTAAGTTCTATCATCAACAGATATTGGATTCGATGAAGCGGTAAGGAACTTCCGAACCTAAAGATAATGGACTTTATCAGTGATATGGGTGCTGCATATAAGGCTGCTGACCTTGTTATCAGTCGTGCTGGCGCAAGTTCTATCAGTGAATTCCAGCTTATCGGAAAGCCTGTTATCTTGGTACCAAGTCCAAACGTGGCAGAAGATCATCAGACAAAGAATGCGATGGCATTGGTCAATAAAGATGCTGCACTCTGCGTAAAGGATGTTGATGCACCTGACACTTTGATAAAACTTGCACTCGATACCATCACGAATGATGAGAAGTTGGCAAGTCTTAGTGAGAATGTTAAGAAGATGGGGCTGAAGAACTCCGCAGAGATTATTGCTGACGAGGTTATCAAACTCATTAAGGGATAAAGCTATCTTCCAATAGATAGGGTTTAAAGAAACCATCGTAGAACGCTATTCTATCCCCAAACAAAGAAAGAAAAAGAATATATAACACATGGAACTCAAAGATATTAAATCAGTTTACTTCGTAGGTGCAGGTGGCATCGGCATGAGTGCTATTGCTCGTTATTTCCTTCATAAAGGATTGAAAGTAGCGGGTTACGATAAAACTCCATCTGAACTTACCCACACTTTGGAGAAAGAAGGAATGGACATTCATTATGAGGAGAATGTCCAACTCATCCCTGCAGCGTGCAAAGAACCAGCATCAACGTTGGTAATCTACACACCTGCTATCCCTTCTAACCACGCTGAGCTGGTTTACTTCCGTGAGAATGGCTTTGAGATTCAGAAACGTGCACAGGTTCTCGGCACACTCACCCGAACACATAAGGGTCTTTGCTTTGCTGGAACACATGGAAAGACAACGACTTCCAGTATGTGTGCACACCTTATGCACCAAAGTCATTTGGATTGTAATGCCTTCCTTGGTGGTATTTCCAAGAACTATGGCACTAATTATATCCTCTCTGACCATAGTGACTTTGTTGTGATTGAGGCAGACGAGTTTGACCGTTCTTTCCATTGGTTGCGTCCTTGGATGAGCGTTATCACCTCAACAGACCCTGACCACTTGGATATCTATGGTACAAAAGAGGCTTACCTTGAGAGTTTCCGACACTATACAGAACTCATTCAAAAGGGAGGTGCACTCATTATCCACAAAGGATTAGAGATGAAACCAAACGTACAAGAAGGTGTTAGAATCTATGAATACAGCCGTAACGAAGGCGACTTCCACGCTGAGAACATACGAATTGCAAACGGAACTATCACCTTTGACTTCGTTTCTCCTATTGAAAATATAAAGGATATTGAGCTTGGACAACCCATACCTATCAACATTGAAAACGGTATCTCTGCAATGGCTATGGCTCAACTCAATGGCTGTACGGCAGAAGAATTGCGCAATGGAATGAAGACATATGGTGGTGTTGACCGTCGTTTCGACTTCAAGATAAAGGATAACCGCCACGTCTTCCTCTCAGACTATGCGCATCATCCAAAGGAGATTCTGCAGAGTGCAAAGAGTCTTAAGGAACTCTATGCTGACAAGAAGGTTACTGCAATCTTCCAACCACACCTCTACACTCGAACACGTGACTTCTATAAGGAGTTTGCAGAGGCACTCAGTCATTTCGATGAAGTGGTATTGACAGAGATTTATCCTGCTCGCGAAGAACCGATCCCAGGTGTAACAAGCGAACTCATCTATGATAACCTCAGTCCTAATGTTAAGAAACAGATGATTAAAAAGGACGATGTTCTCGACTTTGTAAAGTCAAGAGACTTTGACGTTTTGGTTGTTTTGGGTGCCGGTAATCTCGACAATTACGTCCCAGAGATTGCAAAGATACTCAACGAGAAATAAGAAGAAAGAAAGCAAAAACTCTTAAAACAAAAGAGAGAAGATATGCACATTAAGTGGAAAAAGATAATTATCACTGCGCTGGACATTGTACTGGCTATTTATCTCATCATGGCAGTTACCTCATGGAACAAGCCTGATGAGAGCAAACAGCTATGTACCAAAGTGAATATCAACATATCTGACTCTAACAATGCTGGCTTTCTTACCGCAACAGAAATCAAACAAATATTAGAGAAGGTACACCTCTATCCCCTCAATAAGAAGATAACTGACATCAATCCGCGCAACATTGAGGAGGCATTAAAAGTGGGACCATTCATCAATACAGCCCAATGCTACAAAACAAAAAGATGGACACGTCAACATCTATATTACTCAACGTATGCCGATTATCCGCATTAAGAGTAGCAATGGAGCTGATTACTATCTTGATGATAATGGGGGAATACTCCCAAACTCTAAGTACACCAGCGACTTGATCATTGCAACTGGCAATATAGATAATAACTTTGCACGCCTTTATATTGCTCCTCTTGCCAAGGCTATCAGTGCTGAACCACTATGGCTGAACCAAATAGAGCAGATTAATGTCTTACCAGACAGAGGCATCGAGTTAGTACCACGTGTCGGTAATCATATCATCTTCATGGGTTACTTGCCTCAAAAAAACAATGGTCCATGGAAGCGTAAGCATGATATAAATATCTTCGTTAGAAAGAAGTTGTCACGCTTAGAGAAGTTCTATCGATATGGTCTTTCACAGGCTGGTTGGAACAAATACTCTTACATCGACATAGAATTCGACAACCAAATCATCTGTAAGAAACGTGATGAGAAAGCCGAGAAAGAAGAAGAGGATGCATTGCTTAAGAAGGCTCAGTCTGAACAAGTAGAAGACGTACAACGTACAGAAGAGGAGGAAAGAGATAAAGCCCGTAAGGAAGTGAAACGGCAAGAAGATGCCTCAGTAGGACTTACGGAATAAAAATATCATTTTAGAGAATATAAAATAAGGAACATAATACTTAACGAATATGGCAGAGTTCATAGTAGCCATTGAATTAGGCTCATCAAAGATTACGGGAATCGCTGGCAAAAAGAATCTTGACGGCAGTATCTCCGTGCTTGCTGTTGTAAAGGAAGACGCTACACAGTGTATTCGCAAGGGTGTCGTTTACAACATCGACAAGACCGGACAGTGCCTCACTGGCATCATCAACAAACTAAGAAAACAACTGAAGTATGAGATTTCTCAGGTCTATGTAGGCGTGGGAGGACAGTCTATACGAAGCGTTCGCAACGTTATCGTAAAGGATCTGCCTACTGATACCATCATTACCTCAGATATGATTAATGAGTTAATGGATGCCAACCGCAATATGACTTATCCTGACCAGGAGATTCTCGATGCTGCCACACAGGAGTATAAGGTTGACAACCAGTTTGTTCTCGACCCAGTCGGTATCAAAGCCACTCGCTTGGAGGGTAACTTCCTTAATATCCTTTGGCGCAAGGCTTTCTATGATAACCTCAACAACTGCTTTGAGAAGTCTGGCATCTCTATTGCCGAGATGTACCTTGCACCTTTGGCCTTGGCTGATGCCGTATTGAGCGAGGCTGAGAAACGTGGAGGTTGTGTATTAGTTGACTTCGGTGCTGACACAACAACAGTTTCTGTATACTACAAGAACATTCTCCGTCACTTGGCTGTTATTCCATTGGGTGGTAACAATATTACAAAGGACATTGCCAGCCTACAGATGGAAGAAAAGGATGCTGAGGCGATGAAGCTTAAGTATGGTTCTGCTTTCACTGAAAATAACGATATCGACAATACATTAAAATACTCTATCGACTCAGAACGTACCGTAGAGAGCCGTAAGTTCATTGAAATCGTTGAGGCACGTATTGGCGAAATCGTTGAGAATGTATGGTGCCAGGTACCATCTGACTATGCCGACAAACTCCTTGGCGGTATCATTCTCACTGGTGGCGGTATGAACTTGAAGAACATTGAACGCTGTATTCGTAATACCACACACATCGACAAGATTCGCAAAGCAAACTTCGTCACACATACCATCGCTTCAAGCAATGCTGATATCACAGCTAAGAATGGTGATATGAACACAATTCTCGGTTTGCTTATCAAGGGAGAAATGAACTGTGCTGGACCAGAATACAACCCTGCACAGAGCAATCTCTTCAACAACGAAGACATTGCAGTAGCAACTCCTATTGATCAACAGCAGCAACCTTATACACCATCATCTACAACAAGACAGGGACAAGGTATTGTTCCAACACCTGAAGAGAAGAAGAAGGCTGAAGCTGAACGTCGCAAACGTGAAGAGGAAGAACGCAAGCTGCGTGAGGAAGAGGAAGCAAGAGAGCGCGAACTCGAAGAGGAGAAGCGTCGCAATAGCTTCTGGAACAAATTCTCACGTAAGGTGAAAGAGTTCGGAAACCATTATGAGTGAGGATGAAGAATAATCCAACAGCTCGCACAGAAAAAGAACATAGGAAATAAACATAGACAACATACTGTTATGGCAGACAACAATAATAAAATGGATATATTAGACTTCGGTGACGGCGATGTAGCTGATAGCATCATCAAGGTCATTGGTGTCGGTGGTGGTGGTGGTAACGCCGTAAACCACATGTACAGAGAAGGTATCCACGATGTGACCTTCGTACTCTGTAACACGGATGCGCAGGCACTCAACGACTCTCCTGTTCCTGTTCATCTGCAATTGGGTAAGGAAGGATTAGGTGCTGGAAACCGTCCTGAGCGTGCACGTCAGGCTGCTGAAGAAACCAGCGAGGATATCAAGCAGATGCTCAACGATGGTACGAAGATGGCATTTATCACCGCTGGTATGGGTGGTGGTACGGGTACTGGCGCAGCACCTGTCATCGCACGTGTTAGCAAGGAATTGGGTATTCTCACCGTGGGTATCGTTACAATTCCATTCCGTTTCGAGGGAGCTAAGAAGATAGACCAGGCATTGGATGGCGTTGAAGAGATGGCAAAGCACGTCGATGCGCTACTCGTTATCAACAACGAACGTCTCCGCGAGATTTATCCAGAGTTGAGTTTGCTCAATGGTTTCCGCAAGGCTGACGACACCCTGAGCGTGGCTGCTAAGAGTATTGCAGAGATTATCACCGTTCATGGTATTATGAACCTCGACTTCAACGATGTTAAGACAGTCCTCAAAGATGGCGGTGTAGCTATCATGTCTCACCGGTTATGGTGAGGGTGAAGGTCGTGAAGCAGGCGATTGAGGATGCACTCAATTCACCACTGCTCAACGACAACGATGTCTATAAGTCCAAGAAGATTCTGCTCTCTATCAACTTCAACACTGACGACAAGGACAACCCTGGTCTGACAATGGAGGAAATGGGCGATGTGACAGAGTTCATGAACCACTTCAGCGCAGACTTCGAGTTGAAATGGGGACTTGCTATTGACCCTGAACTCGACAAGAAGCGTTAAGGTTACTATTCTTGCAACGGGCTTCGGTATCGAGGATGTTGACGGTATGGGTAGCCATATCAAGAAGCAGACACAAGAGGATGCAGCACGCCTGGCAGAGGAAGAGGAGAAGGCTGCAGAGCGTCGTGACCGTCGTGATCGTTTCTATAAGGACAACAACAGCTCACAATACAAGCATCGTCCACACATCTATCGCTTTACTGCGGATGAACTCGACAACGAGGATGTTATCCTTGCTGTAGAGAACACACCAACCTATAAGCGTACTAAACAGATGATTAAGGACATTAAGCGCATCAGTAATCCTGAGCAAGATAATGAAGAAAACGAAAGCAACGAAGGCGCTGTTGAAGGCGTTATTAGCTTCGTATAATAGTTATATCAAAAATAAGAAAAGGCTGGACTGGAAAGAGTTCAGCCTTTTTGATTCATCAACCCTTCATTATAAGAAGAATAACCCTTCTCTCTTTGGGAAAAGCAGCCTCTTATAAGTCGCTTCACCTTTATATGTTCTTATTAAGCTCCGCACCATACATGTTAGGCGTCTGCACATACGTGCCAAGCCTCTGCACACTGGTGGAGATGGCATTCTCCTATTTTGTAGTATTTTCTTTCTTACAAAGGCTAATTCCAGAAACATAATAGACCGTTGGGAGTGGCTCTTTTAGATACTTCCACATCATATTGCTTACAACTATCAGAAAGGGCATAGTCTGAAAGTGAGAAAGAACGCTTAAAAGATCTCCCTTAAAGCTAAAATAAATATGATTCACTCTAAAAGTTGAAAAGCTATTTAATGGCACCAAATCTTTCTGGCAGATAATACGTGACCTACATCAGAGTGAGCCCATCCACCGCCCATCAAATACAGTGTTATTAATCATAGCATCAAAGCCCTTCTGATGTTATCAACTTATCATATAGGATTGCCACAACCGTAACAACAATAAAAGTCCAATATCATAATATGACACCACCAGAAATCTCTGATAGATAACATAACATCCCATTATCAATAGCAACGAAAGGAAATTACGTAACTTACCCAACTTCGCCTTACTAAATAAAGCCTTCATTCTACCTTATTTACAATGTTATATCTATGGATTGTATCGTAGACTCGCCACAAATACACTCCTCACATAGTTCATCAACACCTAACATTCAACAGCCAACACCTAAACACAAAACATGTTCCCTCAAATGCGCACTTCATCATCACCTAACATTCAACACCCAACACCCAAGCCAACATTTACACATCATCATCACCCAACATTCAACACCTAACACCCAACATCTAACACCCAACACCTAACATAGGCACCAAATACTTTGCCAAGCAATAACCTCCACCAATCAGCCAGCACCATAGGATTGCTGCCAAGAGGAAAGGTTTAAAGCCTGCTTTCTTAAACTTATCAATACTCGTTTCAGCACCAAGTGCAGACATAGCCATTGTAAGCAGGAAGGTGTCGAGGGTATTGATAAAGTCGACAAGTTCTTTTGGAAGTAAGTTCAATGAGTTGAAACCGATGACCACAAGGAAGAGAATCGCAAACCAAGGGATGTTTATCTTACGACTACCGCCAGCCTCATCGTCTCGCTCAGCAACATTCTTTGCAACAAAGAAGGCTATAACCAACAACACAGGTACCAACATCATCACACGAATCATCTTAACAATAATGGCTGAATTGCTCACTGCAGCACCCATGGCATTACCTGCACCGACGACATGAGCCACCTCATGAATCGTAGAACCCGCAAAGATTCCCATTGCATCGGGTGATAAATCAAAGACACCTGCACGATAAAGAATAGGATAAAGGAACATTGATAGTGTACCAAAGATTACCACTGTCGCTACCGCTACAGCTGTCTTATAAGGCTTTGGACGGATAGCACCGTCGACACCTAATACCGCTGCAGCTCCACAGATACCACTTCCACAAGCTGTCAAAAGAGCTATACTGCGGTCCATCTTCAAAAGTCTACCCACCAAAACACCCAAGAGAATCGTTCCGCATACAATAATTGCATCCACAATGATAGCAGGGAAACCCACAGCCACCACGTCTTGAAAGGTCAAACGGAAAACCATAAAGGATAATTCCAAAGCGCAAAACACGTTTTCCGCAGAAGGCAATACCGGGCACCCAAGTATCTGGAAGGTTATTGCGAAGACTGTTGGCATAAAGCATACCCAAGATAATACCAACAACCATCGGACTCAACGAAAGTGCTTTCACCCATCCCATATCACCGATATAGAACGCTGCACAGGCAAACAAAGTAATCAGCAGTACACCATGAAGCATACTACTGCGCTGTTCTGTTAACTTCATAGACTTATTTTTATATATAGACAAAGTTTGAATTTTTCATGCTTCGAGACCACAAAAAGTAATAAAAAAACGAACCATATAAAAAGGTATCGCATTTTTTTATCACGAATAAAAAGAATTTATTTTCATGAACAAAAATATCTTTTTCATGAAAGAATTATTTTTTTCATGAAAAGAATTTCACAGAGAAGCATGTTTTTTTATCTCATAGATTTTTAACTTGTCAATAGCTAAAAAGCGTTACAATTTTAAAGTATTTACTCTTTCTGAGACGATCTTTAACACTTCCAGTATGTGGATTTTTGCATCTGTTAAGACAGCCACTAATCTACAACAGAAATCAGCATACATTTTAAGAAACCAATAGCGTCATAAAGCATTAACTAAAAGCGCATCACCTGAAAAACTCTTTAGCTCAGGCATATCAGGCACATGGATTCGATAGTAATGCAATACTATATCAGAAATACGATTACGATCGTGACGAGAAAGACGGAAAAGGTGCATATTCTCGTAGTCCATACGAATCAACTGATTAATACCCGCGGCATCAACAGGGAGTAAATAATCAGAATGAAGAGGTGCTGTAGCAGTAAAAGTTGCATTGCGAAGATCAAAACAAGCACCCGCCTGATAGGCATCAAGATTAGGAAAGAAACCTATGAAACGACTCAAACGCATCATAAAGACAAGGTGGAAGTTGGCATAATCATGTTCAGCCTCATCCAACCATTCCATACTCGCACATATATAATTATAGAGGTGGGCGTTCTGTTGCTCACCACGCGTGACATAATAAAGGAATTCAGAAAGGAAGAGAAGTATAGCCGACTTCACAGGGTCAAAAGGTATAGAGCCGTAAGGACGAAGGATACGCACTTCCTTTATACGCTGCAAAGAAGTTCGCGGACGGTAATCAAATTCAAGGTCGAGTAAGGTCAGCGGTTGAAAATACTGCTTCTTAATCTTCCCTTTTGCCGTCTTAGGAATGCGCGTTATAAAAGAAATACGCCCCTCTAACTCGGTAAACATATCAATTATTAGTGATGAGTCACCAAACTTCAGAGAACGCAAAACAATTGCCTTTGACTTCAAAATCATATAAAAAACAATGCAAAAATACAAAAATACAGCCTCTTACGAAAATTTATTAGCAAAAAGTTTGGTTGATTAAAATAAATGGGCTACCTTTGCACCCGCAAAATCAGCTATGGTCCCTTCGTCTATCGGTTAGGACGAGAGATTTTCATTCTCTAAAGAGCAGTTCGACTCTGCTAGGGACTACAAGTAAAATAAAAGAAGAAAACAAAGATGGCAAATCACAAATCATCATTGAAGAGAATCCGTCAGGACAAGGTTAAGACCTTGCACAACAGATATTATGCAAAGACTATGCGTAACGCTGTTCGCAAGTTGCGTAGCATGACGGATAAGGAAGAGGCTGTTAAGCTCTACCCTGTTGTACAGAAGATGTTGGACAAGTTGGCAAAGACTAACGTTATCCACCAGAACAAGGCAGCTAATTTGAAGTCTGCTCTCTGCAAGCACGTAGCTGCATTGGGATAAAAAAAATACTTTCAGTCATAGCTGAAAAGAACAATAAAAGCCGTAATCCTATTGGGATTATGGCTTTTTGCATGTTATATATACTTGTTTGATGTATAGACAGTGCTTCACCAAATGGGGTAATTTTCAATTTGCTGTCACTGCTGTCATCCACTCTAAACACCTAACTTATTCGTTTACAGAGGAGTAAAAGAAGTGTTAAAAGTGACAGCAAATTAAAATAAAAAATATTACGTGTAAAACAGCTGTATTTACGATAAAGCTAAATTAATCTTCTCTGCCATATCCACAGCTTGCTTGATTCTATCGCCCATACCGATACCATCTTTCAGATTACCAATAATATGTAAACTTGGATAAGCACGTTCTACGGCATCAATAGTGCGAAGGCGAGCATCCGTTTCGGGCATATATTGTGGAATAGCATGACTGTGCCTATAAATACGAATAACATCGGCTCGGGTACCTTTGGGATATCCCAACATCGTATGAAGGGACGTATTAACCAATTCTGTCAGTTCTTCATCCGTCTTATTGAGATATTCAGGATGACAAGCACCACCAATGAAGAACGCATAATTAGCTCCTTCCTTAGGCGAACGCCCCTGAAAACAAGCGGAAGGCATAAGGATTCCCTAACACATTCTGTTTTTCTTTAGACGGTACTAATCCGCCAAAGGCATTCCAATGTACATCCCCCGTATTCTTCATTCCTACTCCTATCTCAATCACAGGAGCATAATAAAGATTGCTTAAATCGTCAAGTTGGTCCTTAGGCAAGAAGCTCAACAACTTTGGTAAGGCATAAGCAGGACAAGTTGTAACAACCTGCTCAGCTACTATCGTATTCTTACCCCAAGATAGTTTCCACTTATCTCCTAACGGCTCTATACTTAGGTCTTTACAATTCGTTAGGATTCTCTCATCACCTATCACTCTCCCCAATGCAGAAACAAGGCTACGGAAACCTCCACGAGTAGAGAAGACAGCCTTTCGTTGCACGCTTTTCCCTGTCCGTTTTCGGTTGTTTTGCAAGTGCTATAGCCCCTTTGATAAAACTCCCATAACGCTGTTCTAAGTCGTAGAGTTTAGGCAAAGCAAGGCGAGTTGGTAGTTGATAAGGGTTACCAGCATACACACCAGAGAGGAAAGGATCGACTGCATAATCAACAAAAGACCGTCCCAACCGTCGTTCAGCAAGGCTTCCCACACTCTCGTTAGGGTCTGTTCCCTTCTTACGCCATGGCTCACCAAGGATGCGGAACTTATCTTTCAGCGTGAAGAGAGGAGTTGTGATAGCAGACCAAAGTCCTGAAGGTAGGGCATGGAAGCGTCCATCCTTCCATATCAAACGACATTTAGCAGAACTCTGTGCCACCTCCAGCGTACAATCATCGCCTAACATATCGAAGAGTTCAGCCACTTCAGGGTGTTTAATAGTACCCGTACTCGGTCCTTGTTCCATCACAAAGCCGTCAACCTCCTCCGTCTGCATAAGTCCACCGATACGGTCGGTAGCCTCCAAGACCACTACATCTTGACCTTTACGACGTAGATAAGCAGCACAAGTAAGACCAGTAAGACCTGCACCAACGACAACTATCTTTCTTTCTTCCATAATATTAATGCTATATAGATTCCCCCTCCCCAGTTTCTCTACCCCAACGATAAAGGGAGCGTAAAACTTTTATATCGGCTTAGAAAACTTCTTATCCGTAGCCACCATCATCGGATCAAGCACAGCAGCCACAGTACGAACAAAGGGATTCCCCTCCCCTGTCATCTCCAAGGTATTCTCTGTCAAACAAAGAATACCATCTCTTTCCATCTCTTGCAGACGTTCAACATCATAGTTGATAGCCCCTTTCACGTCAGCTACTGAAACTGCAAGATCCTCCGCGAGATGCGTCCAATCAAGATGATAGTTACACATCAAACGTTCAATTACCTCACGTACTATACGTTCTTTGGGCGTTAATTGGTAGCCTTTTCGAGTAGGCAACGTACCCGCAGAGACTTCTGCTATATATTCGTCTATCGACTTTGTATTCTGTGCATAGGCAGTCTCTAATTGGCTGATACCCGTCACACCGAAAGGCATACACCTGCCCCTGTTGTGCGACGCGTGCAATAACCTTGGAAGTTTCGATGTAGTCGATGAGATTGCAAAGCCTCAGATAGTTCATCATTAGGAAGTACAAAATGGTCCAAACCAACACTAAGATAACCTGCCTCATGCAGCACATCTTTAGCCTTTTGGAACATCAAAGCCTTTCTCCTCCGTATCAGGAAGACCAGCCTTTTTCAAGTATCATCTGCCGTTTAAATATCCATGGGCAGTGTCCATAACTGAATGTTGTAACACGGTCGGGGCGCATTGCTACAGCACGCTCTATCGTCTTCTTAAAGCTATCCGACGTCTGAAGTGGTAAGCCAAAGAGGAAATCCATATTAATATTAACACCCGCGTTACGGAGAATTGCCACTATTTCCTCTGTTGGCAATTCAGAAGGCGTACGATTAACAAGCCTCAACACCTCTTCATTGAAGTCCTGTACACCTAAACTAAAACGATTAAATCGTGCATCCAACAGTCCTTGCCAGTCCTCAGCTGTTAGATAACCAGGATGACATTCTATGGCTATTTCAGGCTGTTCTATCGTAGAAAAGAGTGACAGCAGATGCTCATTCAGTTCTTTAAGAACGCTTACAGGCATAGCAGTTGGACTACCACCGCCATAATGAATCTGCGATATACGTCTACTTTTATCCAGATGCTTTGCTACAAGATCTATCTCCTTATGCAATGCTTGTACATAGGCTTCGACATGCTCTTCCTTTGCCATAGGGTAAGAGTTGCAGCCACAATAATGACACAGACGCCGACAGAAAGGCATATGAAAATAAAAGGAAAGATTCTTCTCACGCACCTCATTGCTATAATCAACCTCCCTCAGAAACTCTTCCCCAGTAAAAAAAGGTCGGAAGAAGTTAGCTGGTGGATAACTCGTATAACGAGGTACAGATACATTGTATTTATCAATCAGTTCTTGCTTCATTCGTCGAAATAAATTATATGACAAAGGTACGAATACCTCCTAACATAAACAATCCTCATTTATAAGGAAAGCACTATACGCTTCCAAACCTTACTTTACTATGCTTTTACCCGAATAGATCATTAGACTACAATATGTGACCGATCTGGGTTTCAAAAGCGATGTTCTTCTGTAAAGGAATACATGGTTTATTTCTTCCTTTTTAAAGGCTGATAGAACATAGATAAGGCTAACAATAGCCACCACCGTTTCAGCTATATAAAGACCACGATAGTCGAAGATATGCGCCACCGTTCCCGCCAATACCGCAACGAGCAGACCGCTTACATGACTAATAACAATTTGTATGGTGAAGTCAGTCCCTTCTCTACCAGGACGTACGCATCGCATGGCTGTAGTGTAAAGAACCACAGTAGCCAATCCGTAACAAGCTTGGATATAAATGATTCCAATGACAAATGCAGTCTTGTTAAAGTCGGCAAAAGTCATTGCAAGGAAAGTAGATAGGTGCCAGAATAATAAGTCCTGCAATGATAATACGAGCCTTATAAATTCCGATTCGCCGTATGAGAACTCCAGAAAACCACGCCATAACGAAAGGAAGCAGCAGTTCCCGACGATACCAGTAAGGAATCCTATTTCCTTCATGTCGTATCCCTTATCAACGAGGTAAGGACGCAACATGGAAAGAATACCGATGATTCCCATGTAATACAGCAGCAAGAAACCTATCTGTGGCCATATTTCCTTACGTCCAAAGAAGCTAAAGATGTCAGTCCACTTGGCACGTTCTCTTGGTTTCTCATTCTCTATCTTGATATGAGGATTAAACATTAAAGGAATAATCATCATACAAACAAACAAGGCTAAAGCAGGGTACTACAACATTCCAACCATAGCTTTTTCAGTAAGATAAGCAAGACTCCTCCACCAATAACAGCACCTCCGAAGGCTCCCATAGACTGCATACTATTGAGCATACTATGGTCGTGCTTCTTAAAAGAAAGGATGGCAAGCGCGTCTGTAGCAATGTCTTGTGTAGCCGAAGCAAGCATAGAGATAAACGCCAGAATGACCACAAGCATGATTTCTGAACGTACATTAATCAGCCCTGTGGCTAAGAGTGCAACGGCATATATCAACTCTGTAGTGATAATCGTACGTTTGTAGTCACGCACTGTTACGCAGTGGCGGTCAACAAAAGGCGACCATAGGAACTTTATCGTCCATGGAACTCGGACAAGGTTTAGCAACCCAATGGTTGCAAGACTATATTGTCCTTCCCTCATGATAACCTGTAAGGCTGTCATAAGAAAGGATGACGGTACCATCTGTGCAATATATAGACAGAAGAACGTACCAAAACTTAGTTTCTTTGATGAAATGCTGTTGAACATGTAGTGAATTATATAAGTAGAGCAGCGTGTTACATATCATGAGAAAGGACTTTAGGAGAAGTGAGCTGAATTAGCTACAGCATTCTTTTTCTCCTACCCTTTATCCTCTCCTTAGAATGTCATGCTGAGGGAAGTACCAAAGGTAAGAGGCTTACCCTTCTGTGCATAGTTACCAGTTGACATCTTGAAACTGTACGCTATATAGTCAGTTCCCTGTCAGATTCTTACCCCATAAATCCCATGTGAATATACCTTTTGTGAGACTAACCTTTGCATTAAGCGTCCCATAGAAGTTCTGGCGAACAACATTGTCATCAGCCCAATAGATACGACCGAGCCCTGTTAAGCCTGCATTAACGACAATCTTATCAAACCAACCTGCCTGCAAAACGGTGTAAGTCCCATCTATTGAGAGCGTGTGGTTAGGCACCATTGGAAGTCTATTACCCGAGAAATCTTCTGTAGCACTCTTCTTATATTCCAAGTAACGAGCGTGGGTGTAACCATAGTTCATACTAAACTGTAAGCTCTTTATTGGATGATAAGCAAATGAAAGTTCGAAACCTTTACTATCCGTATGTCCTGCATTCGCAATTAGATTACCCACAGCAGGAACAGTATAGGTAGTCTGCATGTGTCGCCAATCAATGTAGAAAAGATCTGCTTCAGCTGTCAGTCGTCCATTCAAGAACTTCAATCGTGCCCCTACCTCGTAATTCCAGCTGTATTCTGGGTCGTATGCACGCTCTGCATCGGTCTTAAAGATAGTATTAAATCCACCTGGCTTATAACCACGAGTGACACTCGCATAGTAGAGATTGTCTCTGTTTGTAAGATATTGAAGCGTAAACTTAGGAGTGAACTGGCGGAAGTTAGCAATACTAATAAAGTCCTTTACATGTGTATTAGCACCTGTTGTTAACGTTACCTTATCTTGATTGTAGTCTATCTTCGCATGCTCATAATCGAAGCGTAAACCAACAGTTGCCGATAAACCCCTCCATATATTATAAGAGCTCTGATGATAGATTGCATAGCCTGCTGTAGGGTTTTTATAGGAAGTTGGAGTCGAAAAATCCTTTGTATAATAGCTTGTTTCTATAAAGGGGTCAGAATGGAGTAGCATACCAAACATACCAATAATCCACTGGTAACGACCTTTATCATTCGACTTCAGGGTTAGCTCTTGCGAAAGCATATTCTGATGATAGCTATTATCAGCATAGAAGAGGTCCTTTGGTGTGAAATCTTGATCTATCCCTTGATGTGATTTGATGAATTGATAAGACGTCTGACTATTGAAACTAATACGACTATTCTCATATCGAGCATTAAGACCTGTTGTTGAAATCAGACGTTTGTAAGTGCTATTGCGGTTATAACTAATAGGTGATAACGCATCTTTCGTCAGGTCGTATGGTGCATATGGATAACCATTCTGCTTACTATGAGTAAACGTACTATTGAGATGAATAAGCCAATTCATGGTTGGTCGCCAGTAAAGTCCGAGTCGTCCTTCAACCTCATTCACCTTATCTGCCTTATTATTCAGGAACTGATTGATGAACATACCATCATTATGATGATAAGAAATAGCACTCGACAAACCAAGTTTATCAGTCAGCTTAGAATAGTTAGAAGCCTGTGCTACAACATCGTTATACATTCCATAGCCTACTTTTATACGCGTCTTCTGATAATCAAGAGGGTTATTGTGTGTAGACATTGATAACACCTGCTATAGTGTTACGGCCGTATAAGGTTCCTTGCGGACCTCGAAACACATCTACAGCAGCAATATCACTAAGGTCAATATTAAATGCTGACGACTCAAAATGAGGCACACCATCTACATAGAAACCCACGGCAGAACCCTTCGTCTTTGCTCCGATACCACGAATAAAGATAGGTGTGTTAGCATATGAACCATAGTCGGGCATATAAAAGTTAGGCATAACTGCCGTTAACTCCTTCAAATTCACAATTTGTTGGTTCAGTAATTGCTGACTGTTAATGGTTGAAACTGCAATAGAAGTTAGGTTTCTCTTATTCTGTTTAAAGTCGGTTACGACTACTTCATTAAGTGATACATCTTTGTTCACTACTGAGTCTGGAGTCACTCCAGCTACCCCACTGATAGCAAGGGATGCAAATAATAAGGTATTTAACATAAGGATGGCTTTTTGTTAATGTTTTTGTGTTGCAAAGGTACAGATAATGAGTTTTCCGAACAATCCTCATTTATAAGGAAATTAAGTATTACCTCTAAAAAGAATAAAAGCTAATTATCAGCACGAAACAGCAATTTGATATGCTTTCTTTTGTGTTTTTTGCAGGTTTTTATTTTCAAATATAAAGGAAAAAGTGTATCTTTGCATACTATAAGAACAATCGAAAGAAAATGGCAGAAAATCCAGAAAACGAGAATAATTACTCCGCCAGTAACATCCAGGTATTAGAAGGCTTGGAGGCAGTACGCAAGCGTCCTGCTATGTACATTGGTGACATTAGTGAGAAGGGACTCCATCACTTGATTAACGAGACCGTCGATAATTCTATCGACGAAGCAATGGCTGGCTACTGTCAGAACATTGAGGTTACAATCAACGAGGACAACTCCATTACCGTTGAGGATGATGGTCGTGGTATCCCTGTTGACATGCACGAAAAACTTCACAAGAGCGCCCTTGAGGTTGTTATGACCGTGCTCCACGCAGGTGGTAAGTTCGACAAGGGTTCGTATAAAGTCAGCGGTGGTTTGCATGGTGTGGGTGTTAGTTGTGTAAATGCACTCTCTACACACATGAAGTCACAGGTGTTCCGTGATGGTAAAATCTACCAGCAGGAGTATGAGAAGGGTAAGCCTCTCTATCCTGTAAAGGTTGTTGGTGAGACTGACAAGACAGGTACACGTCAGCAGTTCTGGCCAGATCCAGAGATTTTCACCACTACAGTTTACCAATGGGCTATCGTAGCACGTCGTATGCGCGAGTTGGCTTATCTGAATGCTGGTATCAAGATTACGCTTTCTGACCTTCGTCCAGACCAGAAACAGGCAAGACACGTACTGAGGTCTTCCATGCTAAGGATGGTTTGAAGGAGTTCGTTCGATACGTTGACCGCCATCGTCAGCATCTCTTCGATGATGTTATCTATCTCAAGACAGAGAAGCAGAACATTCCAATCGAGGTGGCTGTGATGTACAACACAGATTATACAGAGAACATCCACTCATACGTTAACAATATCAACACTATCGAGGGTGGTACTCACTTGCAGGGATTCCGTGCTGCATTGACTCGTACATTGAAGACATACGCTGACAATGACCCACAGATTTCTAAGCAGTTGGAGAAAGCTAAGATTGAGATTGCTGGTGAAGACTTCCGCGAAGGCTTGACAGCTGTTATCTCTATCAAGGTTGCAGAGCCACAGTTTGAGGGTCAAACAAAGACTAAACTCGGTAACAGCGAGGTCTCAGGTGCCGTTCAGCAGGCTGTTGGTGAGGCACTGACCGATTATCTTGAGGAGCATCCTAACGAGGCAAAGATGATCTGTAACAAGGTTATCCTTGCTGCTACAGCTCGTGTTGCAGCCCGTAAGGCACGCGAAAGCGTACAGCGTAAGAACGTGATGAGTGGTGGTGGCTTGCCTGGTAAGTTGGCTGACTGTTCTAACAAAGACCCAAAAGACTGCGAAATCTTCCTTGTCGAGGGTGATTCTGCGGGTGGTTCAGCTAAGCAGGGACGTGACCGTTATACACAGGCTATCCTCCCTCTCCGTGGTAAGATTCTGAATGTAGAGAAGGTTCAGCGTCATCGTGTATTCGAGGCTGAGTCTGTTATGAATATCATTCAGTCTATCGGTGTACGCTTTGGCGTTGAGGGAGAAGGCGACTTTGAGGCAAATACTGATAAACTTCGCTATGACAAGATTATCATCATGACCGATGCCGACGTCGATGGTTCGCACATCGACACACTGATTATGACGCTCTTCTATCGTTATATGCCAAAGGTTATCGAGCAGGGACATCTGTATATCGCTACACCTCCACTCTACAAGTGTACTTATAAGAAGGTAAAGCGAATACTGCTACACCGAGCAACAGCGTCAGGCTTTCATCGATAAGTACGCTAATGGTGTTGAAGATGCAAAGGCTATCCACACACAGCGATACAAAGGTCTTGGTGAGATGAACCCAGAACAGCTTTGGGAGACAACTATGGACCCAAAGACACGACTCTTGAAGCAGGTTACTATCGAGAATGCTGCTGATGCAGATGAGATTTTCTCTATGCTGATGGGCGATGATGTTGAGCCTCGTCGTGAGTTCATCGAGAAGAATGCGACCTATGCTAACATTGATGCATAAGCTTTTCTAAGTAGATTCTACACAGCTTCTAAAGCTGAAAACATAAAGAAACTCCCTTTCTCACAAAACGAGAAAGGGAGTTTTTATTTTCTCCTAATTATCACCTATAATCGCTTATTATCGCTTTTATTACTATGAATATTGTTCTTTTTCCCACATAAACTTTTCGAAAGAAGAAATAAATGAGTATATTTGCAAATTCAAAACAATAGGAAAATGAACAAAAAGATAAGGCTTCTCGAAGTTAATGTAGCACAAGCAAAAGCTGTCTATCCTGAAGGTAAATTTATTGATAACGACCTTATTCTCTTCGAGGATATTACGCAAGTACCACTTCCTACCAATCCTTCTCGTATGAAGTCTCTCTTTCTTGCCCTCTGTACCAGCGGTCATGCACAATATACTGTTGATACAAAGATGCACGAGGTGGGTGCTGGGGACGTCATTATCATTAGCGAAGAACAGGTAGTTGCCGACTATATGCTCTCACGTGATTGCAAGGGAATTGCCCTCATCATGTCTTATGACTTCTTTCAGAACATTGTAAGCGGAGTTCACGAACTGTCTGCTCTCTTCCTCTTTGCCCGTACGCATCCTGTTTTCCACCTTGATAACAATCAGGCAAAAGGCATTAGAAAAACGACATTCAGCATATCAAGGAGAAGATTATTGATACTGGTCATCGCTTCCGTCGTGAGTTAGTTATGACAATGCTAAAGGCCCTTATCATCGATATGAGTGATATCATCTATCGCTTCCAACAAGTAGGAGAAGCCGGACAGACTCGTGCTGAAGCTATCTTCCGCGACTTCATTCAGACTGTGGAAAAGAACTATCGTACGGAAAGGCGTGTCAGTTGGTACGCACAACAACTGTGTATCACATCTAAATATCTCTCTGAAACCGTGCGTACTGTCAGCAGACGTACACCAAGTGATTGGATTGACTCCTACGTTACACGTGAGTTACGCGTGATGCTTAGAAACAGTACGATGAGTATTAAGCAGATTGCTGATGAACTAAACTTCGCCAATCAGAGCTTTATGGGTAAATACTTTAAGGAACATGTGGGTATGAGTCCTTCGCAGTTTAGAAAGAGTTGACGAGCTATTAGGCTTATTTGCCTTATTAGGCTAATTGGCCTAATAGCCTAATCACCCCAACAACTGCTCAGCTACCTCACACAATTCATCATACCACTCCTTACCAAATCTACGCGTAAGGGGTTCCTTCAAAAACTTATAAAGGGGAAGATTTCAGTTCTTCTCCTTTTTTTCTTGCATCAGCACAGATGCGCCAGTGATGGTAATTAATACCACAAGTACCATTCCCAAAGTCTTTCACTCGAACTGGATATAACGAACAAGAAATAGGTTTACGAAGCCTGTCTTGCCATTACGGTAGGAACGCTCCAAGGCACAAAGACAAGAACCATTCTCATAACAAGTGAAGACACAGTCCTTACCACCAACGATACTCGTCACCAAATCGCCCTCTTCATCGGTGTAAGCGACACCCTGTTTATCTATGACCGACTGCCCAGAGGCTGACAAATCACCCCAAACAGTATCGAGAACGTTCTCTATCTCCATTGTCTCGTCCAAGGTTACAGGTGCACCAGCATCTCCCTCAATGCAGCACTGACCATGACATTTATCAAGGTCACAGCAAAACTTCACATTGATTATATCTGGTGAGACAAGCACATCTCCCACCATGAATATATGATCATACGTATTACCCATCTTTCTTAACGCTAAATTATTTCATTTCTAACTATGTCTTGCCGTTCGCTCAACAGCATCTTCTCACAAAAACGGAACTCCCTTCCTATTCATTTTCACGTAAATAATTCCTCCTAACATGATTTTAGAGTGTCAAAGAGCTTTGACTATTATGCTACTCTTATTAGAGTAATTAGGCTAATACGCCCCATAAGCCTAATGACAACTAACTTGTCAACCCCTAAACTCGCCAACTTGCCTACTTACCATTCAATAGGCTGTGCGCCACAAGCGGTCAAGTAGGCGTTACAACGTGAGAACTGGTGCTGCCCAAACCATCCACCACGATTAGCAGAGAGTGGCGAAGGGTGTACACTTTCTATGACACAATGTCGCTGCTGGTCGATCAGTGCCTTCTTACTACGCGCAAAACCGCCCCAAAGCATAAAGACTAAGTTCTCTCGCCCATCACTAAGTGCCTTGATAGCTGCATCGGTAAAGGTTCCCCACCCTAACCGTTGATGACTATTGGCAACATGTGCACGAACGGTAAGTGTAGCATTCAGCAAGAGAACTCCCTGCTCTGCCCAACGTGTTAAGTCGCCTGACTGACGGATAGGTGTACCCAAATCTGCCGCAATCTCCTTATAGATATTCTGCAATGAAGGTGGAAGCTGTACCCCATCAGGCACAGAGAAGCTTAATCCCATCGCCTGTCCAGGCTCATGATAAGGGTCTTGTCCAATAATCACAACCCTCACCTTGTCAAAAGGACAAAGATTAAAGGCATTGAATATCAAGTTTCCTGGAGGATAACAAGGAACTGTGCATACTTGTTTCACCTGTTCAACCAACTGCTGGAAGTAAGGTTTCTCAAACTCTCCACTCAGTTGCTGTGCCCACGATGGTTCTATCTTTACACCCATAGCTATGATTGTTATCTGCTAATATGATAAGAATAAAGCAAAGTTATAACTTATCACATCTTACTACATGCAGTTTTGTTACTACAAAAGTACGATAAAGTTCTGATAACAATAAAAAGTCGTGCCTTTCGACACGACTTTCTTATTTTTTTAAAGCTAAACTATTACTTCTTCTTTGGCTGAGCCTGCTTCTTGCAGCAGCTACCAGCCTGTGCCTTCTTGCAGTCCTTCTTTGCCTTGTCGCAAGACTTAGCAGACTTATCGCAAGCCTTTTCCTGCTTCTTGCAGCAGCTACCTGCCTGCTTATCACAAGCCTTCTCAGCTTTCTCATCACAAGCCTTACCTGCCTTATCGCACTGCTTGCCCTTCTCTACCTGCTCATTTGGAGCCTTATCACACTTCTTTGAACACTGACTCTGTGCCTGTGCACTAAGTGAACATACGCTAAATGCTACTACAAATGACAATGCTATTTTCTTAAAATCCATAATCTTTTACTGTTTAAAAATTACACATTAATATCTTTAAAACTCGGAAAGGATATAATTCCTTATGGGCAAAGGTAATGAAAAAGAAGTCTCAACTGCAAAAAAAGATTCATTCTGTTTATAAATTTTTAGATTTATTAAAAGCCTGTTTAATCTTTTATAAGATTTTCACCTGTCATATCTAGCTGGCTGTTCTAAGCCCATATATGAAGGATTGAAGGTGCAACGTCCGCCAAACGACCATTCTTCACGGTTGCTGAATTATTGTTTGTAACATAGATGAATGGTACTGGGTTGAGTGAGTGAGCAGTGTTTGGACTGCCATCCTCATTGATTGCGTTGTCTGCGTTACCGTGGTCAGCGATGATGATTGTCTCATAATCGTTAGCCTTCGCAGCCTCGACAACCTCCTTAACACACTGGTCAACAGCCCATACAGCCTTTTGCAATCGCATTGTAAACACCTGTATGACCCACCATATCACCATTAGCAAAGTTCACAACGATGAAGTCATACTCCTGTGTATTAATAGCACCAACAAGCTTATCCTTCACCTCAAAGGCACTCATCTCTGGCTTCAAGTCGTATGTTGCTACCTTTGGAGAAGGAACCAAGATACGATCCTCACCCTCGTAAGGCTGCTCACGACCACCATTAAAGAAGAAGGTTACGTGTGCGTACTTCTCAGTCTCAGCTGTATGAAGCTGCTTCTTACCAAGCTTGCTGAGGTATTCGCCTAATGTATCCATTACGTTCTCCTTAGGGAAGAGGATATTCACGTTCTTAAAGTTTGCATCGTATGGAGTCATACAATAGAACTGCAAATCCTTAATTGTGTGCATACCTTCCTCAGCGAGGTCCTGCTGTGTAAGCACTGATGTCAACTCCTTAGCACGGTCATTACGGAAGTTAATGAAGATAACGACGTCACCCTCCTCTATCTTACCATTTACAGAAGAGTTTGTAATAGGCTTGATGAACTCGTCTGTTACGCCTTCTGCATAGCTTGCCTCAATCGCCTTAACCATATCAGTAGCAGGAGTACCCTTACCCTCAACGAGCAAGTCGTATGCTTCTTTCACACGGTCCCAACGCTTGTCACGATCCATAGCATAGAAACGACCAACCACTGAAGCGATATGTGCGTCATTTGCATCGCATACTTTCTGAATATCTGCAACGAAACCAGCACCACTCTTTGGGTCAGTATCACGTCCGTCCATAAAGCAATGAACGTAAACATCCTTGAGATTATATTCCTTACCGATTTCAATGAGTTTGAAGAGGTGATCAAGTGAAGAGTGAACACCACCTGTAGAAGTAAGTCCCATCAAATGAAGTTTCTTGCCATTCTTCTGTGCATAGCTGTATGCATCAATAATACCCTGGTTCTTCAAGATATCACCGCTCTGGCAAGCCTTGTTAATCTTAACGAGGTCCTGATAAACAATACGACCTGCACCTATATTCAAGTGACCTACTTCAGAGTTACCCATCTGACCATCTGGCAGACCTACATCTTCACCTGATGCCTGCAACTCAGAGTGTGCACTAACCGCATTCAAATAATCTAAGTATGGAGTTGGTGTGTTATAGATTACATCACCCTTACCATGCTTACCGTTACCCCATCCATCAAGGATCATCAATAAAAGCTTTTTTGCCATAATTATTCCTTTATTTTTTTGTTATTATCTTCGTTTATTACCTATTATTATTTTTGTTACTGCAAAGGTACGATAAAAGAATAAGATGGGGCAAAAAGCCATTGGAATTTTGAAGATGAAAGCATAGAATTAAAGTATAGGATTTATTCAACCCTTTGATTCACTATTTAAAAGCATAACGCAGCTACATCAAATAGAACATTGTTACATTTTTCTTCCTTCGTGCTATTACTCGCACGGTTGATGTTCATGGCTAACACCAACCGCGTTGAGGTAAACACTAATCTTAATAATGACTAAATACTTTTAAGTTAAGTGGCTATATTATGAGTAACTTTGTCTTATTGCAATCTGAAAATGATTGGCACAAGCTGCCAAACTCCCTTGCTTCGGTCTTCTTTCCCACTCCCACGCTGGCATAAGTTTTAGTACGCGAAGTGCCTCTCTGTCGAGGTATGGGTCTACAGAACGCATAACCCTGAAACAGACAGCAACGACCAGAGGAGTCACAAAGAACTTTATAATAACTCTTCCTGACACTGAGCTTTCTGCCAATTCAGGCGGATATTGAAAGATTTGATGCGATGAATTCGAAGAGATTACCTGGAAACGAAGGCTTTCAAACCCTCGGCGGTTTCAAACATCTTTGCCCCTAAGGTGTCCACATTCAATGTGTCACAAAATAGGCAAAAGCGCTTTGGTTCCCCACAACAAGGACGTTCAAAACATTCCTTTTTCTTCGGTTTCATCGACTTTTCGGCTTCTGAGCATTACATTACCAACGCCTACCAAAAGCTTACTAACAATACAAATAACAGCTTCTTCATCATGACTATATGCTTTTAATATTGTTCGTTCTTCTTCTTAAAGGTAATAGGCATAGTAAACCAAGTACCACCTTGAGTCAGAGGATGTACTACCCACTTTGGCATTTGCAACTAATACCCTTTATCACTTCTACCATCAAAGTCGATTCAAAAGAACGAACAATCTTGAACTGAGAACAAGTACCATCTCTATCTATACAGAAACTCACAACAACCCAACCTTCGACATTCTTGTTCTCACGACCACCCCGGGTCACAACAGTTTCTCTCTAAAAACTGATACAAGTTACCCGGAAAAGAAGGCATAGGATGAGAGAAACAGACTGTTTCTTCACACCTTTTTCCACCTTGACAGTATCTTTAGTTTTTATTCATAGAACCATTTTATCAGGTTTCATCGAATAAATCCTCCCTTGTCCATAAATAGCTCCTGACATAAAAGAGACCAATAGACATTGTTAACAAAATTCGCTTCATCATATAAACCTTTTGATTTATTCTCCTTTACAGCTATTTAACGCTGCCTTTCGAGAGATTATTATAAACAAACTCCTCACTTTGAAGAGTCTTGTGACCATTCTTAAATTAAAACCTGCACCAGCGCTTAAACGCAATCACGCCGCCGCAGGTTTATGAATTGCAGATGACATATATTGGAACTTATTGTCGATGCAAAGGTAAAGAAGAATATAAAGCAATGCAATAGCCCCATTAGCATTGACACATGTACAACATAATATAACATTTGATCTATCAATCACTTACAAGTGACAACATCATTTCTTTTGACACAATAAAGTTTATAAATGTTCCCTCGTTTTCGCACTTTACGGAGCTTTAAGATAGCTTTTCACTCCCTTTCCTTTCACCCTAATTTGGCAATACGCAGTAGAATGTGTATCTTTGCAAATATGAAGAAAAAGCCGATTTTATTACTGATTAGCATTTTGACTTTGCTTTCATGCAGTCAAAAAAAACTGCCTAACTATCCCGCAACAGACGATGGTATTACTCGAATGAGGCTCGATAGTGCTGCTTTTCTTCGTAGCTAAGCATGACACAAGGAATGCGATGTATCAGCTAAAATCGGCAGAAAAAGCACCTTTTCAACGTAACAGAAGACTCTTTGAAGTTTGCTACATACTATCGTATTGTCTCCTGAATGCCCAGAACGGTGCTTATAAATTAGCACTTGACTACTTCGACCATACTGCTCGATATGCAAATGATAGCAAGAAGAGCCACAGGTTAACGGATATTTACCTCGGTAAAGCCTCTGTTTTTAACCAAATGGGACAACGCGACTCTGCCCTGTGGTACGTAAAGAAGGCTGAATCCTTCAAGCCTCGTATTCGTAAAGACCAAGAACAGAAAGTATTACTCAACTAAGAACACGCATCGAAAAACGTCAGATTTTATCGGTTTCACGGAGAAAGATATTGAGATTGTACAGATACAAGACCGCTACGAAGTGGCTATCGCACAACGTAAAGCCCCTGCAACTTCAACTCTATATGCTTATCTCGTTATCATCTTGATACTCCTTACAACAGGGTATCATGTGTGGTTCCGCCGTCGTATGCGCCAACAACTACACGCCCTATCGCAGAGCAACAAGAGAGTGACAGAACAGAATATTCAGCAGTTGACTCCGACGGAAAAGATGCAAGCATTGATGAGATGAAAGCTGAAGTTGACGGTAAAATCAATCGAGTTAGAACAGCTAAAACAGAAGACACCTAAACATAACGGAGACACAAAAACAGCCGATTCCATCGAACAAACTAAGTTGGGAATAGACACTCTATACCATTCTAAAAGGTGGAAATATCTCACAGATGGGTAAACGTGAACAGCAGGCTCTCAACGCTATTATGCCTAACTTCGATTACGACCTTGCCTATATCCTCAATAATCCCCGCTATGCGTTCACTCCTAAGGAGACATTCTACTATATAATGGAACACAACGGGATGACCGACGAGCAGAAAGCCGATGCCTTCTGTTGTACGTCACAAGCCATCAGATCAATTAAAAGTAGAATGAAAAAGAAGATGGAAAAGTCACAAGAAGAACTTCCTGAAGCAGATATAGAACTTGCAGCAGAGGATAAATCAGCCTTATGCTTAACACACCTTGATCATTAAGTTATAACAATCAGATATACAGGAGACCATCTGAAAAAGATAGGTTTAATTGTCCTCTCAACCTATGGGCGCTCAAGTAGACTTCTTGAACTGACGCGTTCGCCAACACATATCAGTAAGGAGGACCCTTCCTTCTTTAAGAAGAGTTGGAAATACCCCCTACATCTTCTTTGCAGCATACTCACCCATCGCTTTATAACCAGCAGGATTCGGGTGCAACCAGTCACCAATCTGCCATTCTTTACGCAAACGGTCGGGTGATGAAGGATCATGCATGAGTGCATCAAAGTCGATGAAACCGTCGATTTCATGGTTTGTTCTTATCCATTCATTCACCGTCTTACGAGCAGCTCACGCGCTCTGTAAAGTAATTCGTGCAGCCATTAAAAGGAGTTATCGTCCCCATATAGACCTTCAATGCCACGTTGGCGGTAGCCTTTTAATCATCACTGATAGGCTCATCAACTGGCGAGCAGTTTCTTCTGGATTGGTTGACGTACCGATATCATTAATAGCCCTCGAAGATGATTATGGCACGAAGTCCTCTTTGTCCCAAGATATCACGATCGAAAACGCTCCTTTCCGGGCTGTCCTAAACCCACAGAGAGGATACGATTATCCCCAATACCAAGATTCAATACACCCGTTTTCGGACTCTTTCGACTCATGTTTCTCCATTCAGCACGGCAGACATAAAATCAGGCCAACGGTCTTGTGCATTTGTCACACAACCCTTTCCATCGGTAATACTATTACCAAGGATAGCCACACTGGAAGCAGAGGCATCAGAACATCAATAGCAGAAATATTAAACCAATGGTCCTCTTTGAAAGCTGTTGAGAAATCAGTATTAGCATTTGTCACACCACGTAATATATAGATGTAGTACGCGAACCCATGTGAACAGTAGGTTCTTTTGGTGCTTTAAGATAGTTAATCGTAATTGACAAACGCTCCAATGGTTGTAAATCAATTTCAACGCATCTGAAAAGGCAGCCTTACCAGCAGGTATCGTTACCCGACGTTTATTATTAAAACGGAGATACTTTAGCTGAATTCTTCTGTATCTCTGACCCTTCTCCAGCCTTTTGCAATATAAACACTGGTAATCTCAACAGGCTCAGAAGACAGTTCATTACTCAACTGCAGACGAATAACAGGACCACCGATACTCACCTTCACAACCTGTCGCACAGAGCGATTCTGTCATTTGGTTATTATAAGGCATAAAACCCTTATCAACTGTCTGCAGCGCGCAAGCCCTAATGTACCTACCCAACGCTCTTGCTGTGCATAAGCGTTGAAAGTAATAACAATAAAAACGAATAAAATCTTACGTGTAAACATTTGTCCTGAATTAAAAACCTCTCAATCCTCTATCATTGTCTCCAAGTAAAAGACTAACATAGAAAACATATTTCTATTGATGAAAGGTTGATGATAAATAATGATGTTTTGTTATGAATAATAAAATAAAGAATGATTTTCCTACTTCTGCACATAGTTGGTTTGACGAATCAATAAGGCTTTCTATTTCCGCTCTCAGATATGCCTTGAAACCATCACCCTCTATGATTTCTATATCTTTAAAGAGTCCGAGAACGAAAACGACCTAAACCACGATAATCGCATACTTCTATCTAAAAGCCACGAGCCATCCTCATTCGGAGTAATATAATGCGCGCCTTGTGGATATTCTCTTCCTTAAAAAGATTATGTGACAACTGTCTCAAGCGTAACTTAACGCGATATCGTTCTTCACTACTGAACATAAATATATCTGTAAACACTTGCCTATGCTTGTCTTCATGTAGCCATGGTGTATCCAATATTTCCACACTCTCCATACGAGAAATCTTAAATGTCTTATTTTGTTTTGACACCAATTCATGACAACGTACATCCTCATTATTATGCAGTAAAAGGAAAGGCTCCACAAGACGGTCTTTACAGAGTGGCTATGTGGACTTGACCAACCTATTAATCTAACCGTCTTCTTCTCTGCCATGGCTTTTACGTAACAGTTTTAAGTTACTCTCCATTTGACGACGAATAGGCGACTCAGCTGATACAGAAAAGTTATAAGAACTTTCTAACTTCTGCCTTAGCAGGTTCACCATCTCACTATCATTACCAGCCATTGTCAGTACACTATGAATTGTCTTCACATCCTTATCCGTAAACTGAGATCGTTTGCAACAGCTGTGTGAAGAAAAGGAGGCGACGGTCAATGATAATAACCCTCATTCTGTGAATACAATAAAGCCTGCATGCTCGATGAAGTCAAGTAGATAACAGAAATTCCTACGCGACAAATTCATCCGCTCACGCAGCTCTTCGACAGTATAGTTACGTCCGTCTGACAATAGAATCAACAGCTCTAACTGTTTCTTTCTTTAATTTATCGAACCTCATTCTTACAATGAATAGATATATAATATATAACGCAGAAACAACACTTTTTATTAACCAGTGCAACGTTTTTATCTTTGATCATAATCTAATATAACTTAGTCCACAAACATTTCCATCTATAATAAAAAGTTTCTTCCGATAGAAAGATAAAAAGGCTCCTTAACAAACACAAGTTATTATGCTTTTTACAAGAATATTTTTATATTGATTTGCTGTCACTTTTAACATTTCACATAACACTGCTGGAAACTAACAAGTTAGAAGAACACTTTACGTGCACAGTAGTGACAGCATATGCAATAAAGAATAGTAAGCATGCAATATTGTCGTCTTTCACTAACAAACAACCTCATATATGCGGCAGCAAATAAGGGTTGTTTGTAGTGAAAGACGCTAACATCGTCACTTTATCTGTATTAATTGCCTAAAAGCATAAAAGGCTCTCAGAAAAGGAATATTCCTTTCAAAGAGCCTAAAAATATCTATCAAAAAGTTAGCCTTTTCTTAATTCTTCAAAGTCAAAGTTTCTACTTTAGTCCAATTTCTCACCTGGTATGACACTAAATTTGAAATTGAAGGTGAAGGTCTTGGATGCTTCGTCATAAGTACTACCCTGATCAGCTATAGATACCATACCATAGTTTGGGTGCTTATAACCAGTCAGCATAGAAGATGGATAAACCGTTACCTTTGAACCCATGAGGACTGAATGAGAAGCCATAGCCATCAGTCCAAAGATCTGATACGATAACGATTACCACCTCAGAATACTCAACTTCTACTTCTTCCCAAATCACCAAAAATTCTGATGCGTGTGGGAAAGTCCCAACTCCTTATAGTCAAGACCAGTAAATTCAACTGACTGGGAAGTTTTCTGATTACCATTGACAGCAACAACCGTTATAGCATAAAAAACCATGTAAGTCAGTAACATAAATATCCTTATAATCGGAAGCCTTTGTTTCTACTTTCTTACCATTCGCAACAACATAGTCATTATACTGTGCCTCTGTCATTTTACGAGCCTCTTTTGCAGACTTCAACTCACTCAGATAATAAACACCATTAACCGCAGCATTAGTAGCAACTACGAATATGACAGATCATTATCCGAATTATATCCTTCACCGACAGTATATTGATAAACTGTTGCAACAGGTGTACCGTCGTTCCCCGGATCTGTACCATACTCTTCCTTACAGCCTGTGAAGACTACGGCTGCAAAGAGCAAGTAATAGTAAACTTTTAATATATTTCTTCATAACCTTTTTGCTTTAATATTCAACAATGTACTTAGAATGGATATGGATTAGAGCTCAGTATCACGGCTGAACAGGGTTAGGGTTCTGTGTCATACCACCATTATTATCAGCCTCTGTACCTATGAATGTCCATACCATCCAGTTAGGTAGTTCCTGAGTATTCAACGTGCATTCTCCAAATGATTAGTACCAGCATAACTACGAGATGATACCCTGTTAAGACGCTTGATATCAAAAAGTAGCGAAGCCTTCACCCCTGAGTTCCACGACGCTGCCACCAAACCTCGATTCGGAAAAGAGAAGTACTATTATTATAATGAGCATCGGTATGCGTTCCATAGACATACTGTGGGTCACGCGTCTTAGCGAATGCCTCCAACAACGCTTTTTCCACGAGCCTCGTCCTGCATACCAGCCGCCTCAGCCTCTATAAGTTTCATCTCCTCAACAGCATCAAAGGAACTGACACACACCAAGCATCATATTTAACATCAGCCTTACCTGCAACATTACGGAACTTCAATGACAAGCCACCAAGACCATACTTCGCATTTTCCTTACCTGACTTATAAACACGTTACGGATAATTAGAGTAATTCTTCAATTCATTGATAGCATTTTTCCTTGGTCATGCCATCAAGAGTAAAGCAACACTTGCGACGGAAGTCAGTTGCGGAATAGTAGAATAAAAGATGCCGGTCAATAACCATCACACCGCCATAAGAAGCATAACCACCATCAAATCCACACCTCCATGCTCATTACAGATCCCCAAGAGTCATCACCGTCATTTCCTTAATGTTCGGGTCGGTAGGAAGGAACCGTGTAAAAAACATCCATGAGCTAGTGGGTATATTGAAACCATTATCACGGCTCAGATACTGTGCTTCGCTCATCATCGTATACCCTCGCTGTGCCAACTTAGCATACTTCTCGGCATTTGCCCAGTCCTGCTTCTCGAGATAAGCACGTGCCTTGAGTCCATAAACTACACTTACATCAGGAGTGTACTTATCCGCTCTTATAATTAGCAAGATACTCCTCGGCAGTATCAAGATCCTTCAAGATAAAGTCAAAAAGCCTCACCCCAAGTCCACGCTCACTATGGTAGCCTCCTGTACATGTACGTAATTCATCAGCCTGTAATGGTTGTGAGCGCATTTGCATCCACAGCATAAGGCTTTTGCTGCATACATACGAACCAAGTCCAGGATGGAACATGGCGCGCATTGTATAGCGATACCAGCACCCGTCATCTTTTCAGCCTCGGGCTCCTTGTAGCCTGAAGCCCCGGCACTCTTGATGACGTTGTTACAATCAGTAATCCAACTATAATAGCAAGTCCAGAGACTGCGTAATTGCATAACCTGCAGAAAAGGTATTTAACATTGCTATACCAAGCTGTAACACCATTATTAGCACCAGCTGGAACAATATCCTGCCCCTCTACATCACGGGTTAAGAAGAATGCTGTGTAACCAAAAATCCCGGACTCTATCAATATTTGGAGGTATGTTCTCTTACCACTGATATTTTGTTGTCCAGCGCACTAACCATGATTATTAAAAGCACCAGGGTGCTGCGACTTGGTCAGTGAGGCTGTACCACTGCGGTTCAACCTCCTCGATACAACATAGCATCGAAGTACTAAAGCTGCAGAATGATTGATGAAAATATTTTATTCATTGTGCATATCTTGTTTATTATTATTAAAAATGGTATTGCCAATCATTTATTAGAATGACAACTGCAGACCACCCATAACTGTGCGTACAGGTGCATAGAGTTAACACCTGAATGAGATGTACCCTGGAAGCTGGATCGAGGATCAAGTCCCTTACGCAGACGGAAGCACAGGTTCTGTCCTGAATATAAGACGGATCTTGCTCAACATCAGCTTACGAGCCGGTTTGTCGGAACACTATAACCAACAGTGATGACTGGAAGTTAAGATACTTTGCACTTGTAGAAGCGTGTTGACTGTGCTGTCAGAGTCGGGTCAGTGTACATAAAGCGTGAATATCACTGGAGTATTGTTCGGTGTCCAAGCCTTCAGTACATCCTTAGACAGGTTAGAACCGTCACCCTTTGTTCTGACATACTCATCAATCCTGCATATCCAAAGTCATAAATCTGACCACCTAGCTGATAATCAAACGTAGCATTAAAGTCGATGTCATAAACTCTCAATGTGGTTGTGAAACCTCATTGGCTATTGGTAACATCTCGTGAGTATAGTTCGTTGCCTCACTCCAGTCAGTTGTTGTAAAAGAGCGCTTAGAACCAGGCTTACTACTATTTGACAACTTACCAGCCTTGAAATCTCTATGAGATATCCTCATCTACCCAATAGAGAGGCTGTCCTTCTCATTCACACAGCGTAATCAGCCATCATACCATTATAAAGCGATTTACCCTCAGCATACCACATTGGAATGTTGAATCCAGCATCAACATCTGCCTGTGCGAAACCACCATACTGAGCAGTCTTGGTCTGGATCAAGTTTCAAAGCCTTTGCCCGGTTGTGAGAAATGTTTGCCGATACATTCCAAATAATATTCTTCGTACGGATAATATCACCGCCAATTGTAAACTCGACACCAGTATTGCGAATATCACCAAAGTTACCATAATAACCACGTACACCGACACTCTCAGGAACTCCCAGCGAAGAGCATATCTGTTGTCTTCTTTGTATAGAAGTTGAATTCACCGTTCAAGCGACTACGGAAGAGTGCAAATTCAAGACCGAGGTTGAAGTTGGTTGTTGTCTCCCAGGTAATATCAGGATTACAATGTCAGAGAATGAGGCAACATAGCCTTCTCACCACGTACCAAGCTATAACGGTCAATATAATTGAAATCAGGAATACCATCATTACCCTGCTGACCAACAGATACCTTAAACTTCAAGTTATCAACCCACTCTAGCATTCAGGTTACGGAAGAATTTTTCCTTGCTGACAATCCATGCGCCACCGAGACTCCAGAGTCACCCCAGCGATTATGCTTTGCACCGTCGGCTGGAAGCATCACGACGATAAGAAGCCTGCCCAAAATACTTGGTCATAGTTATAGAGCAAGTTTGCGAAGTAACCTTCTACATTATAAATTGTACGATAAGAATGACCATCATAACGATCCGCAAATGCATTGATTTCCTTGATATCAGGTGAGAAGCCACCACGAGCCAAAGCATCGAGATGGTTATAATTAGACTATACCACTCATGTCCCAGCATCAACTGAATATCATGCAAGCCGAAAAGCCTTATGTGCATTCAATGTCTGAACATAGTTCAACGATAACTTACCAGCATCGCTCGGTAATACGTCCCTTATCGGCAGCTGCTGCCGATGAAAAGGATTCTCATAGAAAGAGAGCGTGTCAAGAGAAGGGTGATTGAGTTGGTTGAGTTGAACTTCAACCACGGAACAAACGTAATATCGAAATTGAGTTGTCCCGCAACTGGTCAGAATCGTATTCTGCTTATTATACCTGTTTGATCCAAGTGGGTTGCCCGTATTGAGGAAAGGACGGGCTCCGATACCAGGGAAGTTTGTAGCCGGCACACTGAAGTCATACTTCGGATGACCATAACTATCCGTAGCAATTACAGGATTTCCATTAGCATCCAGTGTACGAACATAGAGTGGATAAATAGGAGATATATACTGCGTAAAATAACCAAGATTACCTGCGTCAGTTTTGTATTGCTCAAGTGAGGATTTGACTCACGATCAGGTGAACGTATCCAGCATTTGCAAGAAGATGCAACCAGTCAGTAGCTTGATAGTCTGCCTTCAGACGAGCAGTAAAAGCGTTCAAATCCGAATTCTCAAACACCTCCTCCTTCATATAACCAACACTTGAATAGTAGCTCATCTTGAATCACCACCACTCACATTAACATTATACTCATGACAGGATCCTCGATAAGCCTCATCTTTCCAGTTGTCAGGCTGAATGTAATACTGTACCATTATACTCATAAGCACGACCGAGTGGCCTTTGGATTGAGTTTACCATCAAGTCCTATAAGATTTTCACCAGCAAAGGAGCGTATATGGATTATACTGCAAACCGAAGTTTGGATTCTCTATCAGGTTATCATTAGCCCATTTATTAGCCTGTTCATGAGACATGCCCTGCTTGTAAAAGCATAATTGTAGAACTGAGAATAGTAAGCCTCCATGAACTCACCTGGATCCTTGAACACATCATAATCCTGAATACTACGGCTGGTGACACCCCACTTTGTCTCAACATTGATATTTGCTTTTCCTTTTCCTTTCTTTGTTGTGATAAGGATAACACCGGCAGCACCACGCGCACCATAAAGTGCAGCTGAAGAAGCATCCTTCAAAAAGCTGTAACACTTTCGATATCATCCTGTGGATATTACTCAAAGAAGCCGGGTAAGAGCACCGTCAACGATAATCAACGGATCGGTTGAAGCATAGAGGAAGCGATACCACGGATATGGATGTCAGCGTTACCAGCACCTGGGGCACGAGACCACCAGTCATCTGCAAGCCAGGAACCGATCCTACAAGAGCATCAGCCACATTGGTAGTAATCTTCTTTTTCAAATCGCTAGAGGTTTTACAGCAGCAACAGAACCTGCAAAAGAAGCCTTTGTCTATGTACCGAAGGCAACAACCATCACCTCATCCATTACCTAGCCCGTCAGCGGATTAAGTGTAATCTTCATGTTCGCCTTAGCTGTCAACGTCTGTGTTTTCATACCAATATGAGAGCCATGATTTTAGATCCAGCCTTTGCAGACACAGAAATGTCCATCTATGTGCTGTGCTGCTACCTGTCTATGTACCTACCACAAGAATAGACGCACCAACAACAGGCAGTCCATCATCTGAGAGACTACTGGTTCGCTAATCTCCGTTTGCTGGCGCAGTTCCTAAACTTAGGAATAGGCCGACTACAAAAACATCATTAGTCTTTTTCCATAAATTTTCTCTTTAATTAATATAATAAATAAACTATTTTCAGACTCATACTATCAATACGTAAGGTATTACATTTTTACTCTCATGGTAGGTATATTTTTAACACTTCACAAAAGATAGTGTAGCTTTTTAAAGTTCCAAATGAAAAAGGACATAAAAACAAACTTTTACATTTATTAATATTTTTGATTTTATGAAACGGCAGTTTTATTGCATGAAAATAAATTAAATATCATTTATAATAGTACCAAAAACACCATATTATAAGCCTTACACTTTCATTCATATTAAAACTTAAATTACAGTATAGTATAGAGATAAAAGTAACTTTGAGAGCCAAATATGCCATTAGATCGTAATGTCGATTATTAATATTAATCCAAAACGAGCAATATCACCCAATTCTTAGAAGAAGTAAATAACTTAACAAAACTACTTACTAACAATAAAATAAGCCTTTTCTAACAATGAGTTACGTACAAACAACTGACATATTACAGGTGTTTAGCACTCCACTTTCATTGGTGCTAAGACTTAACACAGTTGGTGCTGACCCTTCGCACCACATGTGCTAATGACATATGTTTAGCCTCTAATGACCGATTGGGGTTCAAAAACAGAGATCCTTATAGCATATTATAGGTATAAAAGAATACGCAAGTTCAACATAGAACTGCAATCCCAAGTGCTGGTGTAGCTTAATAATCTATACCTGAAAACACCGAGGGGTTTGGGGCGAGAAGCCCCATGAGAAGAAAAATCAACAAGCAATGCATAAAAATAAGAAAGGGGAGACCTCTGTCTCCCAAAGATGATTAATTTTGCATTGCAATGTACAAACAATTAACCTCGGAGCAAAAGGTACACAATTTCTGTGCTACTCCAAAATAGAACGAAACAAAAAGATATTGCCAAGGCGATAAATGTAAGTGCAAGTACAGTGTCTCGTGAAATAAGACGTAATAGTGGAGTCAGAAGACACTATAATTGGGAAACTGCCCAAGCAAATGCAGTACAAACAAGGCGCAGAAAGCCAGGCAATCGTTCAGTCGACAAGGATGTCATGGAAGAGGCGAAGCGCCTTCTTATTACTGAGCAATGGTCTCCAGAACAAATATCTGGTGTATTGGCCAAGGACGGCAAGTATATTAGCCATGAGACCATATATCGTATGATACGTAAGGATAAGGCAGAAGGGGGAACATTATATAAACACTGTCGTCACAAGCTTAAGCATCGCACCAGGCCTGTTGGTGGCAAACGCATATCCATACCCAACAGAACAAGCATCAGTGAGAGACCTACTGAAGCTGACGGCAAACGCTTTGGGGACTTCGAGATGGACACGATTGTTGGAAGAGGAAACCATGGTGCCATCGTAACACTGATAGAGCGTAGTACAAACATGCTGTTTATGAGAAAACTTAAGAAGGGGAAAAATGCCAAAGAACTGGCACGAACTGTAATACACTTACTGTCTCCTTTCAAAGACCATATCAAGTCTATTACAACTGACAATGGTACAGAATTCGCTTGTCATGAAATGATAGCCAAAAGCCTTGGTGTTACCATATATTTTGCTGACCCATACGCTTCATGGCAGAAAGGGGCTATAGAAAATGCTAACGGACTAATTAGGCAATACGTGCCAAAAAAGAAACCTTTGAGCATATCAGCCAGCAACAAATCACGAAGTATTCAAAGAAAATTAACATGAGGCCAAGAAAGAAATTAGATTTTAAAACACCACAGGACTGCTTTTACAAACTAATTGAAAGTAAATTTACTTGCTTGTTGAATTACGATATCTTTATTAGGGAATTGTTTACAAGACATCATAAACAATATATAAAAATAAGGACTTAACCTTACATTTACGCTGTTAGAACTACAAAGAATGTAAAGTTATCCTACTGAAGGCATACTAGAAAAAGTGGGTCTTCAAATTTTGGATGATAACAATCCGTCTAAGCTTAGGTCTCTGACGAAATGTCACACAGAGGGACGGAGAGTACGGAGGGAATATCAAAGTAGGCACTGGTAGGCACGGAGGCACCGTCGGTGCGTGGAGCGACGGAGATGGTTGCCAATTCTGTTAGCAATTTATATACAAAGCGTTCATACCAAAAAGATTATTAGAAATCTGTACGCTATACCTCCGTCGCTCTTTGTGCCATCGGCACCTCCGTGATATTGCCTTTATCTCCGTCCTCTCGTAGCTCTGTGTGCCTTATTATATAAGCGTTTTAATTTATCACTCCATATTTCGGAAGAACGGAAAAAGTTGCAAGTCAATTGATTGAGAAGGATGGAGTCACAAACAGACTTCACTCAAAAATAGATCATAAGACAAAACCCACTATAATGTAGCTACCTAACAGATTGTAGGTTCTTATCAGCATCTTGTCTGTCTTTGTAACTTGATGTTAGTACACTATGCTGGCGTTACAATAACAGACAAGATGCTTGACAATACAACAAAATCTGTTTAGAATCATATACTCAATTAGGTTTAGAAGTCAAAGAAAGCTGCCCATCACCCAAAAGGTTATAACTTTTTGCGATGATAGGTGTGATACCATGTTCACGAATAGCCTGACGATGCTTTTTGTTGGATAACCCATATTTGACTGCCAGTCATGCTGCGGATATTCCTCAGCCAAAGAGGCATATAGTCATCACGATAAGTCTTGGCAAGGATTGAGGCAGCAACAATGAAAGGTGCCTACCATCCTTTACTATGGTTGTTGAAGGTAGGTTTTGATAAGGCTTAAAGCGATTGCCATCAACGATAACAGCTTCTGGACGTACCTTCAATTGGTCCAACGCTCGATGCATAGCCAAGAAAGAGGCATTGAGGATATTTATCTTGTCTATCTCTTCAGGCGTAACGATACCCACAGCCCATGCAATAGCATCTCGCTCAATATCCTCGCGAAGTGCATAACGTTTCTTAGCCGTCAGCTTCTTTGGATCGTTTAACAACTCATTCCTGATAATCGAGATGGGAGAATAACAGCAACTGCAGACACTTCCAGCGAGGCATCCTCTGCCCGCTTCATCGCAACCAGCCTCTATAAGATCTTCATAATAATGACTTTTTCAGCATGAGTAATAGGCTTTAAAAGTTAAAGATCTTTCGTTTTAATTTTATATAACAAATATTTTTCAAAGAGTGAACATTCATTGCAGTGCTCAACTACTTTTTGCATACATAAACCAAAGAATGGTTTTTACACCTTGTTATATATAGCAACAATTAAAGAACAAAGAATATGAAAAAGAATTGATTCTCTGAGAACGTAACACATCGTACAACGAGCTTAGCCGTTTTCTTCACGAGACGCTGCTGCATGTTTACAAACTCCATTGGAGTGGCTACGTAACTATTACGGTTCAGTACTCGAAAGGGAGTAAGTAGCAAGCAGGCTTCGTATCACACAAGCTCAGTTGGCTTTTTATTCTGACTATATTCCCATCGCTCTCATCATTACTATTACAAGGAGTATTCCTTGCTTGGTTTTTCTTTCAGCCTTTATAGAGTGCAGAAAGGTGAGAACTCTGCCATATACCCTGTATCTGCAAGCAAACAGGCGTTCATAAAAGCGCTATGAAACGCATATAAACGCCTGTTTAATTTTTCTTATTTTCTTAAAACATCATTGCAATACGCTTGATGCCTGCTACCAAAGAATCGACTTCCTCACGTGTATTATACAAACCAAAGGAGGCACGGACAGTACCGAGGATACCAAGACGGTCCATCAAGGTTGTGCAATGATGACCTGTACGGACAGCTATACCTAACTGGTCGAGCAATGTTCCGAGGTCCATGTGGTGAATATCACCTACATTGAAACTAATAACGGCATCACCACTGTCATTGCGATGTCCATAGATGTGCATACCCTCTATCTCACGAAGCTGCTGAAGTGCATAACGTGTGAGGTCCTGTTCATGTGCGAGGATGTTATCCATACCCAAAGAAGTAACATAGTCGAGTGCTGTCGCAAGTCCATGCGTTGCGATATAATCAGGTGTTCCTGCCTCAAACTTCAAAGGTGGGCGTTCAAAGGTTGTCTTCGTAAAGCTGACACGCTCTATCATTTCACCACCGCCTTGATACGGAGGTAGTCTATCAAGCCACTCTTCTTTACCATAAAGAACACCCACACCCGTAGGTCCATACACCTTATGACCACTGAAAGCAAGAAAATCGCAATCTAAGTCTTGCACATCAACGGCAAAGTGAGGAACACTTTGCGCACCATCCACAACAACAGGTACTCCGTGTTCGTGGGCGATGCGAATCATCTCCTTTACAGGATTGACTGTACCAAGGACATTACTTACCTGCGTTACGCTAACAAGTTTTATACGTTCGGTGAAGAGTTTTTCATATTCTTCAAGCTGAAGTTCACCCTCATCGGTCATAGGAATAACCTTTAACACAATACCCTTACGCTGTTCTTGTAGCTGCCAAGGCACAATGTTTGAGTGATGTTCCATGGTAGAAACTATCACTTCATCACCCTCCTTCATACAACCTTCAACAAAACTGGAAGCAACGAGATTCAAACTCTCTGTCGTACCACGTGTAAAGACAATCTCAGTTGTTAAACGAGCATTGATAAACTTCCGCACTCGTCTCACGTGCTGCCTCATGCAAGTCAGTTGCCTGTTGTGACATCCAGTGTACACCACGGTGCACATTAGCATTTACATTGAGGGTATTCTTCCCGCATAGCATCCAACACACAGAGCGGTTTCTGTGTGGTAGCACCATGTCAAGATAAACCAATGGTTTACCATAGACGGTGCGTGAAAAGAATTGAAATCTTCCCTGACTCTATTTATATCGTACATCATATTATTGGGCTAATTAGGCTGGTGGACTAATTGGGCTAGTGGAGCTAATTAGGGCTAATTGGGCTAATTGGGCTAATTGGGCTAATGACCCAATCAGCCCAATACCAAATTACCTACACAAATCGCAACCTTCGCACTTATCAAGCTCACCACGGAAACGCTTCTCTGCAGGATGGTGGAGACGGTCACCTAATGGCTCAAGTTCCATCTTGTCGATTACCTCATTGATAAAGGCAAACTCAAGGAGGCTTTGCTTCTTTCTTATCAATACCACGCTGCTGCATGTAGAAAGTGCAGCATCATTGAGCTGTCCAACCGTTGAGCCATGATTACACTGAACATCATCAGCATAAATTTCAAGCATTGGCTGGGTAAACATACGAGCTGTCTTGCTGGCGCAAAGGTTACGGTTGTTCATCTGTGAGAGGGTCTTCTGTGCACCCTTGCGAACCAGTACACGACCAGCAAAAGCACCACTGCATTCTCGTCAAGTACATACTTATAAAGTTCGGAACTTGTGCAATGAGGTACCTGATGATCGATAAGCGTATTGTTATCAGCATGCTGGCTCTTATCAGCTATCACACAACCATTACAGAAGCATTCGCTACCCTCTCCCTTAAAAACAAGGTCGAGCATATTGCGAGTAACTCCATTATGCAATGTAATGACATTGTGGCTTGCACGTGAATCACGCTGCTGTTCGATATATACATTCGATACGCGTACATTCTTTGCATGAGTTTCCTCAAGACAGTTCAACTCAAGATTGGCATTCGCACCTACATAGGCTTCAGTACCTGTGTTGCAAAGGAAGTTACGGTCGTCAACAACATGGTCACAGAGAGAACTGAGCCTTAGCACCTTCTTCAAGAACAATGAGTACTCGACGATTGACCATCAAGTCAACATCTGAACGGAGTATATTGATTACCTGTATAGTACGTTCAAGCTGCACATTCTTAGGCACATAGATAAAGAGACCATCTTGTGCAAGCATTGTATTCAATGCTGTTATAGCATCTACTTCAGTATTGGCAAGACGACCATAGTACTTCGCAACCAACTCTGGACGTTCAATTGCTACACGGTTCAAACTGTCAACAATGACGCCTTCATTAAGCTTTACCTTTGGAAGTGCCTTACTGTAGAACTGATCATTAACTACGAAATAGAGAGAAGTGCTGAGATTTGGCACGTCGCACTTAAAGGTCTCATAAGGATTAACTGGAATCTCGAGACGGTTGAGATTCAATCCATAGTCAGGTTCAAAGAGCTTCTGCATATCCGTGTACTTATAGCGTTCCACCTTCTTGGTTGGAAAGCCCTGTCGACGGAAGTCTTCAAAAGCCTTATCGCGTACCTCATTAAGCACAGGTGCAGCATGCTGTTTGATGAGTTGCTGCGCCTCTGTATAGAGGTCTATATATTGTTTTTCGCTTTGCATTGTAATTTCTTTTGGAGGTTTTATCTAAAGGATTCAAGACTGAGACAACTCTCAAACCACCGATTAATCCTCAGCCTCAACTTCTTCCTTAATCCAATCGTAACCACGTTGCTCAATCTCCTTAGCAAGCTCAGGACCTGCTGTCTTCACGATACGACCCTTATAAAGCACATGGATAACATCAGGCTTAATCATATCTAACAGACGCTCATAGTGTGTGATAACAATAGCTGAAGTCGTTTCATTGTGCATCTTATTTACACCCTCAGCTACAATACGCATAGCATCAACATCAAGACCAGAGTCTGTCTCATCAAGGATACTGAGCTTTGGCTCCCAACATTGCCATTTGGAAAAATCTCGTTGCGCTTCTTCTCACCACGGAAAAAGCCCTCGTTTTACACTACGACGAGAGGTGTTGAGTCCATACCTACCAACTGACGCTTCTCACGCATAAGTGCCATAAACTCTGCAGCCTTCATTGGCTCTAATCCTTCATAGGCACGCTTTTGCATTGATAGCAGCCTTCATGAGAGTTAGTCATACTTACCAGGTATCTCTACTGGATACTGGAAAGATAAGAAAGATCCCTCATGTGAACGGTCCTCAGGCTTCATCTCCAAGAGATTCTTGCCATTAAACAATGCCATACCATCAGTTACCTCATGAGAGGATTACCTGTAAGTACTGCACTCAGTGTTGATTTACCGAGCCATTAGGGACCCATAATAGCATAGATCTCACCATCTTTAATTGTGAGGTTGATGCCTCTTAATATTTCTTTACCTGCGATGGTTGCATGCGGGTTTCTTACTCTCTAACATATTATCTTTGCTTTATTTTATTCTTCACTAAAAATTATATTGACGAAAATCTAACAACGTGTCGAATATGAAATCAGAGGTATGATACTCACCACGAGCCATCTTCTCCGCTTTCTCTGCTCTCTCCTCTTCAAAAAGCGATGGCGAAGAGTCATTATGACCGAAGAAAGACTTTGATTTCTTCTTATAGGGACGAATATCCTTTATGAAATCAGACCCCGTTACTGTACGAAAGAGACGAGGGTCATAAGGCGTTGGTTCAACGACATTGCCCATCACTGAATGACAACTGCTTATTGACTCCTTTTTTACTTGTTCAGCAATAAGATACTTCTGCCACGGTTTTAACTGCCATGACTGGGCTTGAAGCATTATTGTTAGCAACAAGCCAAACGTTATAAGTATGACCCTTCGCATATTCCGTGTTTGGTTATATTACCCTACTGTTCCTTCCAACGTTACTGAGAGAAGTTTCTGTGCTTCAACAGCAAATTCCATTGGAAGCTTATTGAGTACGTCCTTAGCATAACCATTGACGATCAAACCAACGGCATCTTCGGTAGGAATACCACGCTGATTGCAATAGAAAAGCTGATCTTCACTGATCTTAGAAGTGGTAGCCTCATGCTCTACAATGGCTGTATCATTATGAATATCCATATAAGGGAAGGTGTGAGCACCACAGTCTGAACCTAAGAAGAGTCACAACGGTGGTTGCAGGCATTCTCCGCATTGGCTATGCTCGAACTAAGCCACGATAAGAGTTCTGACTGTGTCCGGCAGAGATACCTTTCGAGATGATTGTACTCTTCGTATTCTTACCCATGTGAATCATCTTCGTACCCGTATCAGCCTCTTGGTAGTTGTGGTTACAGCAACAGAATAGAACTCTGCCTGCGAGTTATCACCCTTCAATACACAAGAAGGATATTTCCAGTAATAGCTGACCCTGTCTCTACCTGTGTCCCATGACAGCTTTGAGTTTACACCACGAAGCTCACCACGCTTTGTAACAAGGTTCAAGACACCACCCTTGCCGTTCTCATCACCAGGATACCAGTTCTGAACAGTAGAGTATTTTTACTTCTGCATTGTCCAATACAACGATTTCAACTACTGCTGCATGCAACTGATTCTCATCACGCATTGGAGCTGTACAGCCTTCAAGATAGCTAACGTATGAATCATCATCAGCAACAATCAGTGTACGTTCAAACTGACCTGTATTAACCGCATTGATACGGAAATACGAACTAAGTTCCATTGGACAGCGAACTCCCTTAGGAATATATACAAAGAACCATCACTGAACACCGCAGAGTTGAGTGCTGCAGAGTAGTTATCACGATAAGAACAACACTTCAAGATACTTACGTATCAAATCAGGATGCTCCTGAACGGCCTCACCAATAGAGCAGAAGATAATACCCTTCTCAGCCAACTGCTTCTTAAAGGTAGTCTTAACTGACACTGAGTCCATAATGGCATCAACTGCCGTACCACTCAAAGCCAGACGCTCTTCCAAAGGAATACCTAACTTATCAAAAGTCTTTGCTAACTCTGGATCCATCTCCTTGTTCTTAGGCTTCTTCGCCAATGGATCAGCATAATAGGAGATATCCTGCAGATGTAACTCTGGCAAATGCAAGTGTCCCCACGTTGGTATAGGGAGTGTCTGCCAGTAACGGAAAGCCTTCAAACGAAAATCGAGGAGCCACTCTGGTTCCCCTTTCTTCTGCGAAATAAGTCGAACGACATCTTCGTTCAGACCTTTCGGAATGACCTCCGTATGTACATCAGTCGTAAAGCCAAACTCATACTTCTGCTCTGCGACCTTCTTTACAAATTCATTATTTTTGTTCTCAGACATTTGTTTTTGTGATTAAAGAAGAAGGTTACTTAAGAATTAGAGGGAGTTAGACGACTTAAAGCCAATACTTTCATTTACTGTATATCATTTCATCTCTAACGTTTAGCCCATCCAAATACACTCTTTATCTTTCTTATACCTACTGTTTGACTCACTTAAACCTATCGTTTATATTCATCCAACAATGAGTTCTTAGTTCCCACCGTCTCTATTCTCAATACTTATATACACTCTATGAACATACAATATGTACGCCACAAAGACCAATGGCAACATTTGTTACCATGAAGAAAAACCGCCTTTACTCCTTTGATGGAGAAAAGACGGTTTTTATATTGTTACAATTTCTGTTCAACCTCAATCTCCGTGAAGGTCTCAATGATATCACCCTACCTGTAAATCATTGTAATTGACAAGTGAGATACCACATTCAAGTCCTGTAGCGACCTCCTTCACATCGTCCTTATAACGCTTCAAAGCATCAATAGGAGCCGTATGAATAACGATACCGTCACGGACTACGCGCCCCTTATCCTTGCTGTGAACCTTACCTTCAGTAACCATACCACCGGCAACAGTTCCAACCTTGGAAATCTTGAAGACTTGCTTAACCTCAAACTGACCAGTGACAATCTCCTTCTTCACCTTATCAAGCATACCCACCATCGTTGACTTAACATCGTCGATAGCGTCATAGATGACAGAGTAAGTATTGATTTCTACACCCTCACGGTCAGCCAAACGGCGTGCATCAGCAGAAGGACGAACTTGGAAACCGACGATGACAGCATCAGAAGCAGATGCCAACATAACATCGTTCTCAGAAATCTGACCTATAGCCTTACTGATAACGTTAACATTAACCTTCTCCGTAGACAGCTTGATGAATGAGGTCAGACAATGCCTCGATAGATCCATCGGTATCACCCTTCACAATGATATTCATCTCATGGAACTCACCACGAGCAATTCGGTGAGAGATATCAGACAGTGTAAGACGAGTCTGTGTACGCAAGCCCTGCTCACGCTGTAACTGCTCACGCTTGTTTGCAATCTCACGTGCCTCCTGCTCAGTCTCCATAACATGGAAGGTATCACCAGCTGTTGGCGCACCATTTAGGCCGAGGATGATTGCAGGCTCTGCTGGTCCAGCACTCTCGATACGCTGATTACGCTCATTAAACATAGCCTTTATACGACCCCATGAAGTTCCAGCGATGACGTTATCACCAATCTTCAATGTACCATTAGATACAAGAACCGTACTTACATAACCACGACCCTTATCAAGTGATGACTCAATGATAGTACCTGTAGCCTTACGGTTAGGGTTAGCTTTAAGATCCATCATATCAGCCTCAAGAAGAACTTTATCAAGAAGTTCGTTCACTCCGATTCCCTTCTTAGCACTGATTTCTTGACACTGATACTTACCACCCCACTCTTCAACGAGCAGATTCATCTGTGACAAGTCTTCACGAATCTTATCAGGATTAGCTCCTGGCTTATCAATCTTATTGATTGCAAAGACCATAGGAACACCTGCTGCCTGTGCATGAGCAATCGCTTCCTTAGTAGTAGGCATCACAGAGTCGTCTGCAGCAATAATGATAATCACAATATCAGTAACTTGTGCACCACGAGCACGCATAGCAGTAAATGCTTCATGACCAGGAGTATCAAGGAAGGTTACCTTGCGACCATTCTCAAGTGTCACACCATAAGCACCAATGTGCTGGGTAATACCACCTGCCTCACCAGCAATCACATTTGTGTTGCGGATATGGTCGAGCAAAGAAGTCTTACCATGGTCAACATGACCCATGACTGTCACGATTGGAGCACGTGAAACGAGATCGTTCTCATCATCCTCCTCTTCACTAACAGCTTCCTGTACTTCAGCACTTACGTACTCTGTCTTAAAGTCGAACTCATCAGCAACAAGGTTAATCGTTTCTGCATCAAGACGCTGATTGATAGACACCATGATACCGACAGACATCAAAGTTGAGATGACATTTGTTACAGGAACGTTCATCATTGTTGCCAACTCTGAGACAGTAACAAACTCTGTCAACTTCAATATCTTACTTTCCTTGCGCTCTGCCTTAGCCTCTGCATTCAGACGTTCTTGAACAGCATCACGTTTCTCTTTACGGTATTTAGCACCCTTCTTATTCTGACTCTTGCTTGTCAAACGTGCAAGTGTCTCCTTTACCTGGCGTGCTACTGCCTCATCATCAACCTCTAAAGGCTTCTGATTACGATTGCGGTTCTTCTTACCCGCATTCTTGTTGCCACCGCCATTGTTGTTATTGCCTTTCTTACCCTTCCGGGTTCGTGCTGATTAGCGGCAGCATTGATATCAACACGCTCCTTATTAATACGAACGCGTTTCTTCTTGCCCTGACCATTACCCTGACCAGCCTTCTCTTCACGCTCTTTACGGCGTTCCTCCTTACTCTTCTTCTTAGGGCGGGTACTCTGGTTCAAAGTGCTGAGATCAATCTTACCTAAGACATTCACCTTAGGTGTATTTAAGATCTTCTTCTCATTCTTGGTCTGGAACAAGCCATTATCTTTCTTCTCCTCTACAGCAGCAGGTTCAGCTGGAGTATTAGTAGCTGCAGGTTCTGTCTGCACCTTAGGTTCAGCCTTTACTTCATCCTTAGCTACAGGAGTTTCATTCTTTTTAGGCTCAGCCTTTACCTCAACAGGTTTCTCAACCTTTGGAGTAACTGGTTTAGCCTCTTCTTTATTTACAGCAGGCTTCTTGCTTGCATCATGTTTCTCTACCTTTTTCTTCTCCTCTGCAGGTTCTACGGCAGCAGCAGGGATAGGTTTGTTCTCAACAGGAGCAGCAGCTTTCTTGGCAGCTGGTTTATTCAGCTGATCAAGGTCTATCTTTCCGACTGGTTTATACTGCTGACGCTCAGCCTTCATGACTGCTTTCGCCTTTTATGTTCTGCAGAGCTTTTTCTTCTCTTTAGTCTTCTTCTGCAAAAAGCTTAGCAGCGTCCTTCTTTTACCTCCCTTATCATTATTGAAGGCATCTACGAGAGCGCTATACTGTCCCTCGCTTAGCTTGAAGTTAAGCTCGTTCTTCACCTCGCCTAACTCAGGCTTCTTTTCTAAGAACTCCACTGCCGTTTGGAGTCCTATATTTAATTCACGAATTGCTTTGTTTAATCTGATGCTCATTAACTTTTATTTTTCGGTGTAGGGTGTTGGTTGTTGATATGCCTTTTTGGTAGAGAGGGGTTCCGAACATGGAGTTGCTGAATAGTCACACCCGTTAGCTTTCAGTCAACAGCCATCACCCACCAACCAATCACCTTTTACTGTTCAAACTCTGATCTCAATACGTTCAATACGCTATCAACGGTCTCTTCCTCCAAGTCTGCCTTTTCAATCAGCATCTCACGTGGAGCATTGAGTACCTGGCGCGCTGTGTCAAGTCCGATACCCTTAATGGCATCGATAACCCACTGATCGATTTCATCAGAGAACTCATCCAAGTAAATATCCTCCTCTGCATTCTGTTCGTCAAGCTCACGGAATACGTCGATGGTATAACCTGTCAGCATACTTGCTAACTTGATATTCATACCGCCACGACCAATCGCAAGACTTACCTCCTCTGGCTGTAAGTAAACCTCAGCCTTCTTATTCTCCTCATCAACTGTAAGGCTGCTTACCTTTGCAGGAGCGAGCGCACGCTGAATAAAGAGTTTCGTATTTGCTGTCCAATTGATAACGTCGAGATTCTCGTTGCATAGTTCACGAACGATACCATGAACACGGCTACCACGTACACCAACACAAGCACCTACTGGGTCGATACGCTCATCAAAGCTCTCAACTGCAATCTTTGCACGCTCACCTGGCATACGAGCAATCTTACGAATAGCGATCAAACCATCGTTGATTTCAGGTACTTCTGCTTCAAGCAGACGTTCAAGGAACTCTGGCGCAGTACGTGAGAGGATAATCTTTTGGATTGTTATTCTCGTTATCAACACGATGAATCACCGCACGAACAGTCTCGCCCTTACGATACTGATCACGTGGAATCTGCTCACCCTTAGGGAGAATCAGTTCATTGTTCTCTTCGTCAACAAGAAGAACCTCACGCTTCCAAGTTTGATAAACCTCACCAGAAATAATCTGACCAACGCGATCCTTATACTTGTTATAGAGAGAGTCATGCTCCAGCTCAAGAATCTTAGAAGCCAAAGTTTGACGAAGGTTCAAGATTGCACGGCGACCGAACTTATTAAAGTCTACCTCCTCACTAACATCCTCATCCTACCTCATAGTCTGACTCTATCTTACGTGCATCTGTAAGGCTAATTTCTTTATTCTCATCCTCAACCTCGCCATCAGCCACAACCACACGGTTACGGTGAATCTCGAAGTCGCCCTTATCAGGGTTTACAATCACGTCGAAGTTTTCGTCACTACCGAAAATCTTAGCGAGCACATTGCGGAAGCTCTCTTCCAAAACACTCACCAACGTAGTACGATCGATGCTCTTGGTGTCTTTAAACTCCTTGAAGGTCTCGATCATATTCGGACGTTCTTCTTCTATTTTTCTTGCTGCCATAGCTTTACTTGAAACTTATTATGTATTTTGTGTATTTTACTTCATCCATCTTGTACGCATGGTCTACGTCCATCTTCACAGGGCGCTTCTTACCTTCCACTTGTACCTTCTCATTGACTGCAACAACAAAGTCGTTACCATCAACACTCTTCAATACGCCTTTTGACTTTCTTTCCGTCCTTACCGAGTACCTCAACTTCCCTACCAATGAAGTTCAGATACTGCTGAGGAACTTTGAAAAGGCTGACCCAATCCTGCAGAACCTACCTCAAGTTCGTAATCCTCCTCATCACGTGAGAGGCGATCTTCGATATACTTGCTCAACTCTACACAATCTTCAATCCACACACCATCGGCATGGTCAATCTCAACGACGATCTTGTCGTCAGAACTGATTTGAATATCAACCAGGAAGTATTCCTTACCTTCCAGCCACTCGTCAACAAGACTTTTTACAACGTTTTTATCTATCATAAGTGTTTTAATATGAAAAATGAGGGACTATTAAAAGCCCCTCATTCCTCTGAACGTTTGCAAAGTTACAAATATTTTCGCCACATTCCAAATGTTTTACGGCTTTTTTTATCAGCACACAAACGATTTAAACGGAATAAGAGACAAGCCTAACAACTCATTCTTTTTCCACTTCATCTTGTTCATTTGCATGTGGATTTTGCTTTAGCACAAAAACCACAGCTAAACCTATAGCTGCCGTTATCATAATTCCAGCTGTTACATCATGCCCATAAAGAGCTAAAAGTGTCGACAATCCAATAAGAATTACAACAATAGAATATCCCATCCATTGTCCTCTCCGACTTTCTTTCAATCCACTTGTAACGATATTCCTTTCTGTACCTATGCGATGCTCCACCTGCTGCTCCATCAAACATAAGATACGTTCTGGCGCATCAGGAATAACTTCTCCATAGGCTTTAAAATCCTCAGGAGCAGGCAAAGGACCACGAAAAGAATGTTCTGTTTCTAATGCCATAAAAGCACTTACTATTTTAGAGCGTTGGTCAGGTTCTAAGTTTTCAAGTACTTTATTAATATCGGTTATGTCTTCTGATAACTCTTCTTTATTAGGCAACGTAGATGTGTCTTGTTTAGTCTCTTTGTGTTTATTACCTTCCATAGTTTAGCCGTTTTAACACAGTGTTCATATCATTTGCAATGAGCCTTGTATCTCTCTGCAAATCTTCTAAATCATTCCCTTGCAGATAGCATCCAAAGCGTCTCTTTGGAACCATACCTATCACAGACAAGAAGCCAGACCGCATCGTTGGTCTTTCTGAGAAACAAGACCGATGTGGTAACATTATTCTGTTCTTTTTTTCTTTATTAGTTTCATATCAACAATGATGTTCTTAAATGAATACGCCACAAATCTACATATTCTATTCGAAAAGTCCAAGTCTTCACGTAATTATTTTTCGTGTTATAAGAAGAAAAAAACACCATTTCTTTACCTCGAAGAGTTTGCCAAAATCAAAAATCCTTTCGTGAACATAAATATTTATTTTCACGAAGAAAAATATTTTTTCTTCATGAATAAAAATATTTTTTTCATGAAAATAATTCGACAATCGTGTTCTTTGAACATCCAAACAGCTAAACACATCCTATGTACCTTTGGTTTTACAACACGTCTCTCACAGTATAATATTCTCCATCCAACTATATATAGCATCGTATTTAACCCTCAACACCAATGGTGTTTACCAACAGCACCACACGTGCTGACCACTAACACAACAACAGAAAACAGGGAAATGCTTACAAGGCAGCACTAACAAAAAAATGAAAACCATACTAATAAAACAAAGGCTTATAAGTTCCAAACAAACCTATAAGCCTTAATTCTTTCTATAAAGTTCCTTTATTTCGCCTTTTGTTTCTTCTTATTATCAACAGCTACATTGCTTTGCAGGTTCAAGCTTTAACTAAAGGCTGAACAACAACAGGGCTGCAAGAGTTTCTTATACTCTGCTGGATTCTTCAAGATTTCCACAGCCCTCTTCCACTGCTTATCAAACTGCAGGCTATTCTCTAAAGGAGCCTTTCTGATAATAATAAGCTGAAACGAGGTCACTCGTCAACACTTTTTTTAGTGTCTGTTTGTTATAATCGAGGTCTTTTGGCAAGATTATGATTCAGTTTCTTCTCTAAGGCATCGAACTCACCTTTTCGCATCATCATAATAGCCTTCTAAATTTAGCTAACTTTCAACAAGGTTCTCCAAGTATTTCTTACTTTCACGGTCATACTTGAAACTACTCTTCAACACAGCTTGCTTGAAGTCTTCAAAAATCAGCATCTGAAATAACAAATGTCTTTGCAGGACCAATTGTAGGATGCTTCTTCAAATACTGCAACTCCCAGTTCCACATCACCTCCGTTGAATCGCGTCCAGAAGAAGCAAGATAGAAAGCAATGTTTGGTAGAGAGTCTGGACGCACTTCAACATCTGGCTTGATACCACCACCATCACGCACCTCACGTCCGTTTGCCGTGTGGAACACATGTGTTAGCGAGTCTGGTACATGCTCAGTATATCCGCCATTTGCATGCTTATAGTTGATTGCTTGAATACAGCGTCCGCTTGGAATATAATACTTACTTGACGTTAGTTTTAAGTTTCCATTATAAGGAAGGTCCATTGACACCTGCACAAGTCCCTTACCGTATGTACGTGTACCGAGAACTATTGCACGATCAAGGTCCTGCAAACTACCACTGGTAATCTCACTGGCACTCGCTGTCTCATCATTCACCAACACAACAATCGGCATAACGGTGTCAATAGGTTCAACTGTCGTCTTATACTCTTTATTTGCACGTTCCATCTTACCCACTGTCTTCACCAAAGTAATACCCTTTGGTACAAACATATTTACGATGTTAACCGCTTCTTGTAAACTACCGCCACCATTGTTACGAAGATCAAAGACAAGCGAAGTCATACCCTGCTTCTTCATATCAAGGAATGCACGACGTACGTCCCTAGCACAACCCGTTGTGAAAGAGTTAAGATTCAAATATCCAACTCCACCATCCTGCACACCATAATAAGGTACAGCAGGGAGCTGAATAGCTCGACGGGTAATCTTAAACTTCATCTTCTTATTCACTGACGGACGCTGAACAGTCAAAAATAAAGGTTGTACCAGCATCACCACGTAGATGATTGCTGACGTATGAAACATCCTTACCCCACCATCGACGAGTCGCCAATAGCAAGGATAACGTCACCTTTCTTCAACCCAACTTCTGCAGCAGGCATATTCTCATAAGGCTCATCAATCACCGTATTCTTCAATAAGAAATTATAACGAATCAATGCACCAACACCAGCATACTTACCCGAAATCATCAAATCGAGGTCCTTCACCTTCTCCTCAGGATAATAAACCGTATAAAGGGTCGAGCGAACGGAGCATGTAATTGATACTCGTCCCGATTACTTCGTCAGCGTTAAGGCTATCAACATACATCAAGTCAAGGTACTTGTAAATAGCCGAAAAAGTCTCAAAGATTCTTTGCTACATTGAAGTTATGCTCCTTTTTCCGCAGTGCTTTGTGCCATAACAGACCCACTGAAAGTTAGCAACCAGAGTCCGAAAGCCAAAAAAACAATTTTCTCATTATATATTATATCTGTTTGTTGTTTAATGTTCTTATAACGGGACAAAAGTACATTATTATAATGGAAAACACGCCTTAATGACAACGAAAATAAAGAAAATTACGATTTTCTTGAAATTTTCTTCAAAAACATTTGGCAGTTTCAAAGAAACATACTACCTTTGCAACCGCTTACAAGAAATAAGCAATACAAACTGCTTCAGTAGCTCAGTTGGTTAGAGCACCTGACTGTTAATCAGGGGGTCGTTGGTTCAAGCCCATCCTGGAGCGCATCAAAAGGAATTACGAAAGTAATTCCTTTTTTTGTTTTATAACTTTCAAGAGCTTTTTGAGAAGATTATTAAGATTTCTAAATTAGCTCTTATTAGCCTAATTAGGCTAATTGGGCTAATTAGGCTAATTAGCCCAACATAATAAAAGAATAATAGGAAAAAGGAAAAGAAAAAGGTGTATGGTCTCCTTTTTAAGAAGACTCATACACCCACTATTATATGTAAGTTTGAAAAGTTACTCTTACTTTGAACGCCAAAGACCATGGAGGTTGCAGTACTCACGCGCGTAAACCTCAGTTGCATCAGTCTTAAACTCAGCTACTGGACGGTCTGTTGGCTCGAGATACTTGCGGAGAACCTCGTTGTTATTAGTTACCAACTCAATCCAAAGGATAGAGTGTGCCTCTGTCATTGGGTGCTCAACCTCACCAACAGTTACACGGTAACCACCTTCAATCTTCTCAACAACGGGTACATGCTTCTCGGTAGCAGCATCAGTAGTATTCTCAACTACGTGCTCCATACCAGCAACACCACACTCACCGCCTACCAATACTTCAACGATCTGACCACTCTCTGAACACTTATATAATTCGTTTCTCTTTGCCATAATAAATTATTTCTTTAATGTTATGTCTGCAAAGATATATCTATTTTTCCGAGAGAAACAAAAGTTTCCTTTGTAAATATTACAAAATTTTTACATTATTTAAGACTTCGTTTACTATAATAGTTGCTTATCAATTACAGATCTTCTTACATTACTTTCATTCAAAAGCTTTATTTACTACACCCTATTCCACCATCTTTTACCATTGTGATAATGCCCAACACCAATGGTGTTAACGCCCTAACACCAATGGTGCGAACTATGAGCACATCATGTGCGGAGGGCCAAACACAATACAAGTCATTGTATAAATAAGCACAATATAACCTTAGCAAAGACTTATAAAATAAAAAGTAAGCCTCCTTAATTTTATAAGAAGACTTACTTTCTCAATGTCACTACGCATCTAAACAAAAGTGATTACGTAAGAAAAGAGTATGCTATTTTTCTTTTTATCTGGTAGCTTTTCTTATTTTTACAATAATCTTCTTGCCTGCATGAATATAAACACCACGCTGCGTAGGCTTGCCAGTGAGTCGCTGACCGGAGAGTGTATAGTAAGAATTATCGACTTTACGCTGCTGAACATCAGCTCCAACTCCCTCAATGCCCGTTACCGTTTCCGTTACATTGTTGATAGTATATTTACCGTTTTCCTTTGTTGATGAAACTTCAAAGTAAGACGTTTTCTTCACACGTTCGATATCCACTGTCTGATTAGCACTGGCATTTGAAGCCGTACCAATACAAAACACAAAGTTCACATAGTCATCTGCTTTCGTGAGCGTATAGTCCTTATAAAACCAAGTCTTACCATTTACAGTTGCTTTTGTAGTAACCTTATCACCCGGCCACGACGTTGCTGTATGCGTACCGCCCCATGAATGATAGTTCACGTATGAGTTCCAACCCACCTGATCAGTATTCACATAGACACGGATTGTCTCTGGCGTGTAAGGAGCAGTAGCAGCTATCTTATAGCTACGAGTGATAACCTTACCCACAACACCACCTGCCAACAATGCCACCTTCAAAGGTTGTTTCGCCCTCAGGAAGGGTTATCTCCGTTCCGAAGCCACCTGCGTGCTACTTGCCGTTGGTATTGTGCCGTTCGTTGTGTAAACAAGTTTAGCACCCGCATTGGCAGACACGGCAGTTAGTTTTACCTTTAAATTATCTCCTTCATACGCTCCACTTGCCTTATCAACCCAAGGGGTCTCAGCATCATTAGTCAAATAATAAGCGTAATGATAACCACTCAATAGCTTTGTATAACGTGAAGTAGGAACTACCAACTGGTTGGCATTAGTACCTACAACCACCAACAACTTGCCATTTGTACCCGTAACAACATTCGCACAATAACCAGCAGAAGAGCGATAGTTCTGATAACTGCTCGTATTCGTTACACCAGCTAACTTGCGGGCATCAATCATTGCCTTTATTTCCTTTGGATAAGCGAGGTAATGAGTATAGAAAACACAAGGTGTTCCAGGCATTGCCAACAAGTAAGCATTGGCTGCAAGTGTATCCCTGCGGATAGGGTCAGGAGTGTAACCATTGGTCGTTCCTCTGTCCTGTACATCGTGATTCTCAACAAAGGTAACGGCATACTGCTTATAAGCTCCATTATCAACATTAAGCCCCGTAGTTCTCGATTCGTTTAGCATACTCCAATCATTCTGATTAATAGCATCACGAACAGCATAGCGGAAAGCAAAGTCGAAGGCAGCACTACGTTTTCCTGTGGCATCAATCCATGCCTTTACAGTATTCGCATTGCCGTCCCAATACTCACCTACCGAGTACTTTACGTTTGCTGCTGTATTATAATCACCAACATGAGAAGCGCCAAATCCCTTCACCATATCATATCGGAAACCTGCATATCCGAGGTCGTTAAGCAAATAGTTTTTCGTATGCCTTAACAATCTTCTGAACGTTCGTACTCTTATGATCAAGGTCGCGCATACCTCCCCAACCTTCACCTTCGTCATTGTTCTGACTAAGTTGAGTGCCCGTTTTTCTTGCTTCTGTAGCAGCTTTTCCACCATCATCATCAGCACAAACATCCGTAGAAAGGTTTTGATAAGTCACATCCTTGTACACTTCTGCGGGGAAACCAAACCATCCATTATTCGTTCCATGGTGATTGATAACCACATCGGCAATCGTACCAATCTGCTTGTTCTTAAAGGTAGTAATCATACTCCTCAACTCTGCTTCCGTACCGAAAGTAGAGTTCTGATTAAAGTAATAGAGCGGATCATAGCCCATTGACTTCGATGCGGCAGCCTTACCACTCTGTGGAACCCATACAAGGTCGAAGTAACCGGAGAAGTCATCAGCCTTCTTCTCCAATACAGTCCACTGCGAGTCATCAAATGAATCCCAATAAAAACCTTGTAGCATTACGCCACCATAACCAGCAGGCCAACCCTGTGCCATCGTGCAAAGAGAGAGTCCTAAGGCATATAAAAATGCGAGTTTACGTTTCATATAGATTTCGTTTTTAGTTGTTTACAGTCTATGCGTACAAAGATACCAATTAAACAAACACAAGACTTACAAACAGTTGCGTACCTTCTTATTTTATAATGCAATCGTTTGCACTTTTACCCCCAAAAACAAGTCCATACTAACTATACCCACCTTTCAAATATACTATAAAAAAGAAAGAGTGTACCAACATCATGTCGGCACACTCTTATCATTTTACCTAAATTCAAGTAATTAAGGAGCTGTCTCCATTGTACAGTGCGACTTCGTATCACACGAGAGATAGAGCTTAATATTATACTTACCAGCTGCAACATTGATGTTACCACCCTTGAAAGTAATATCAGTCAATGAGCCACCCCAGTCTAACACCCAATCATTGTTAGCACTGGAACTTCATCTCACCAGCTGTCAGTGTAATGCCCTTAATCTCCCAACACTTCTCAGTAGCATTGTAGGTCATTTCCTGATCGCTGCTCCAGCCATCTGCTGTTGCAGAACCAATAACACCAACACGACTAATAGCTGTGTAGGTCAATGCCTGTGATGTGAGGTCAACATCTACCTTATAGAATCCTGCAGGCTCAGTCATCACGATATTGCTACCCTTCTCTACAAGGCCTGTACCATAGTCAGTACCATTCCAATCCTGCTGCGTTGCGAACTTAAAGCCATTCTGGTTGAGATACATAAAGCCAGTGTACTTACCATCAGCAGCTGCACTATAAAGCAGATTGCTGAATGACCAGCCATTAGCATCGCCTGACATATAAAGATACTGAGTGAAAGCTGGTGCAACACAAGTTACATTTGCAGTCACACTCTGTGAGAGACTGAAACCCTCACCACGAAGCAGTTTAACTTTGTCTGTCACGGTCAAAGCAACCTGATGCAGGTCGCCATTCTTACCATAGAGGCTCTCTACGGCAGAAACAAGTTCTGAACTCTTAACCTTTCCATTCTCACTTGCGTTGAGGCTTGCGGTCTTATTATTATAAGAAAGCACAGCTGTCAAGGTCTGAGAAACAACAGAATCCGTTGATACCACCTTTGGAACAAACAGCTGAACAGAGTCTGCTGTCTCTGTATTGAAGTTGATGGCAGCAGCTGACTTACAGTAAAGCTAACCGTACTGGCTGTCTCTGTGCTGTTACTCTGTGGAGCAGTCCATGCTTCATATTCATCGCTACCGCAAGAAGCAAGGAGCAATGCGGCACTTGCCATGATTAATAATTTCTTCATTTCGATTCTTCTTGTTATGTGATAAGGGTGTGTCTTGCTGATTGTGTCTGCTGACACACCTCTACTATCATCTTTAATAAATTACTGCTTTACAAAAGAGTACTGACCAGTGATGTCGTTAAAGTAAACAATGTAAGTTCCCTTACCATTGCGTACATTCTTACCAGCCTTCGTTTTGCAACACCGTATGGGAATGCTTCAGAACCCCAGTTTACATCCCAAGTACCGTTGGCAGCGAACTTACAGCCCTCACCATCAGCACCAGTAGACTTCTCTGCAAAAGTTACAGTAGCCTTCCAATCGTGGTTCTCAACAACAGATGTCTCTGCAGTCATTGGTGTACCACCTGCAACAGTCCAGCCATCGTGCTTGCCTGGCAATGCCATTGAAGTATAGACAGTAGGTGCTGCACCAGTGTAAGGTACAATCTTTAACTTAGGATTCTTTGTATCGAATGTAATCGTATAGTAGCCTGCTGTTGGCACTTTAATATCTGATGAGCCGCCATCGTTATATTTGAAATCACCAAAGCTTGCGCCCTGACCAACCTGACCAGCATCCCAATTCTCTGGGTTCTTCTTCAACTTAAAGCCTGCTGTTGACAGATAACCAGTCCAAGAGATAACTCCCTTACCGGTCTTCTTATCATACTCCTGACCTTCCATTGGCAACAAAGGAACCACCTGACTATTACCCCAAGAGCCATCACCAAACGAACCACCGACGAGATACCAAGTCTCAACAGGAGCATCAGAGAGTTCAACATAATAAGGAGCTACGCTTACCTTTACAGGGTTAGAGTAGATTGTATCACCATTTACCAATGAGTAAACACGTGCATAGAGTTCCTGTGTTGCAGGAACAGCATTCTCCTCATAGCGTTCCATCTTCTGAATAGCCGTTGCAAGGTCGGCTGCAGGAACAGAGGTAGAAGCAGTACCTGTTGGTGAACCAACAGCTGCATAATTACCACGCTCAGCATCCATATCAACGACAGCATCAACAGACTTTGTCCATGTGTTGGTTGTTGAGAACTGCATACCATACTCAGCGGCAACTGGGAAACCGTATGCTGGCTGTGACCATGTGAAGTTCAGACCCTCAGCAACCTTCAAATCTATTGTTTGTGCAGCGTATGCTGGTGTATTCAGCACGAATGTCTTTGGTGACTGAAGAACTGGATTGTTGTCCAAGTCCTTGTCGCAGGCAGTAAACAATGCCACACCTGCACACAACAGCAACGATGACTTAATTATTGATTTCATATTGATTATTCTTTAATCGTTTTACTTTCTATTATTCAATAGTACGTCTTTTCAATGTCTTATGGGTCTCAAGAACATCCTTTCTAACCATGATGTGGGTTATATTGAGTCTTGTTGGCGAATTCTTTTCATGAAAAAGAAATAATTATTTTCACGAGTGGAAATATTTATTTTCATGAAGAAAAATATTTATTTTTCATGAAAAGAATTTGCCGTAGATGATTACCAAGAAGTTAATTCTCAGCTTTCATCAGACCTTCCAGCCATTGATTACACCTTAATTAATACCCAGTATTCTGAATCAAGTTACTGTTAGCAACCATATCAGTTGTTGGAATTGGGAAGAGGTTAAGGTGAGAGTCGAAGTTACGGCCGCTCTTCACACCACCCTTCCAGCTCCAGTTGTAATTAACATTACCACCGAAGTAACCGAAACGTATAAGTGTTGTACGACGCAAGCCCTCAAAATAGAACTCACGGCTCCACTCATCACAAATCTGACGGAGTGAGTAAGCGGTCTGAGTAGTAGCATTAGCACGCGTACGGAGCGCATTGATATAGCAGTACCCTGTGCTGTTGTTGTTCCATTATTCTGACGTGCATCAGCCTCTGCATACATTAAGTAAGCCTCAGCAGCACGCATAAGGAAGAAATCGGCATCTGGGAAGAGTGAGTTATGACCTGCACTGCCGTCCGTCTTGAAGTTATTAAACTTACAAACAGAGAATCCATTGGTAAATACCTTTACACCCTTCTCATCGTCACCATTGCTTACATTACGACCTTCACCATCGAAGAGAGCGCGATCGTCATCAGCAGCTGCTGGCATAGCGTATGCAGCAACATTAGGAGCATCGTTATTTGGGAAGAACTTCAGTACAAGGTCTGTACGCATACGGTTACCAGCCCAACCGCCAGTTGTGCTGTTACCAGCAATAGTAGCACTCTTGATATGCTCGCTGTTATCGTTAGAACCAGCCATAAGGTAGAGGGTTGTACCATATGAAGTAGTCTTCAAACCATCCTGAAGGATTGGGAAGATAGCCTCAACAGAAGCACCATTCTCACCATTATCGCCCATGAAGAGTTGCTGATAAGCACTCCACTGACCCTTCTTGGTTGTGTAGAGCTTATAAGGAGAGTCAATAACCTTCTTTGCATATAACTTAGCATTAGTCCAATCAGCAGTACCTGTATAAACCTCAGCATTCATATAAAGACGAGCCAAGAGCATCCAAGCAGCAGCTTTGTCGACACGACCATAACCAGTAGTGGCTGAAGTCTTAGGACTTGCATCGTTCAGTTTAGGCTCAACCTCATTCTTCAATTCATCAATAAGCCACTTATAAAGGTCTGCACGCTGGATGCGAGCTGGCTTAGCAGAAGATATTGCTGTTGTGAAAGGAACATTACCCCATCCGTCCAAGAGATAGTAATAATTCAAAGCACGGATGAAACGAACCTCTGCTGACATCGTTGCGTCGTGGTCACCGAAGTCTGCAAGATACTGATTGCAATAGGTGATACCCACATAAAGACGATAGTAAAAAGCCCTCAACATTGGATGTGAAGCGTCATAACTATTGAAGTTGAAGTTAGAGATACCCTCGTCACCCCACGAACAGATAGCCTCATCAGTGGTCAACTCCTGTGAATTGAATAGCTGACGTACGTAACCACTGGTTCCACCATCGATACCATCAACATCGCAATCGCCGTTGGCTCCACCGTTACCAGCCATAGCTATGTTAGCATAACACTTATTGAATAATTTTTCTGGTGATGTATTCTCCCTTGTATCAAGGTTGGGGATCAATAGGCTTGACATCCAAATCACCAGTACAAGAGGTGAACCCTACTGACAGCAAAAGTGCTGCTGTAGAGAATATATATTTGAATTTAGTATTCATTGTCTTTATCTTTTATAGATTTAGAAATTCAGGTTCAAACCCAAGATGAATGAGATTGGACGTGGATAGAGGTTGTTGTCAATACCATTGAACACCTCTGGGTCGAGACCTTTATACTTAGTAAGGCAGAACACGTTATTCACAGTTCCATAAATACGACCAGTAATACCATTCCATGAACCCTGCTTGAGAAGATTAGCGAAGCTATAACCCAAGGTTACATTATCCAACTTCAAGAAAGAAGCATTCTGTACCCAATAGTCTGTCTGTGTAGATGTAGTCGCTGATGACAACCAGTTGTCTGCCACTACATCTGTTGGACGGTTCACAAGGTACTTGCTATTTACAAATATTTCTGAGTTAGACATATTAGAAGTACTTGCAAAAGCATCATTGTAAACATAGTTACCAAGACTTGCACGGAGTGCGAAACCAAGGTCCCAGTTACGATACTCGAAACGAGAAGCAAAGCCCATCGTTACTGGTGCTGCAGGTGCCTTTGTAGTAGTACTTATCTGCATCGGTAATCTTACCATCGCTGTTGCGGTCGACAACTACACCCTCCAACGGCTTGCCATTCTTATCATATGCCTGCTGGAATACGTGGAAAGAGTTAACTGCATTACCTACATGCTGTGCCTGAATATTACCACCTGTACCAGCAGAGATACCTACCCTAGGTACGAAGTAGTCGGGTCGTTACCACCATTAAGGTTAGTAATCTTATTATAGTTATAGGTGAAGTTGTAATCCATTGTCCAGTTGAAGTCCTTAGCGTTCACAGCCAACCAGTGGAGACTTGTCTCAACACCCATATTATACATAGAACCAATGTTGCTCATTACCTGATTACGGAAGTTAGCACCTGCTGGTACGGTTGCATTGTTGAGCAAGTCGCTGGTCTTGCGATAGTACCAATCAATGCTACCAGTGAGGCGCTGCTTGAGAATACCCCAATCAAGTCCTACGTTATAAGAAGTTGTTGTCTCCCACTTCAAGTTTGGATCGTATGCCTTTGGACGTGCCAAAGAACCATCACCAGCGATTGGATAGGTAGATTCATTACCTGTATTCATTTTCGTATATAGCGAAGTAATTATAGTCACCGATACCTTCCTGCTGACCCGTCATACCCCAGCTGAGACGAAGTTTCAAGTCTGACAACCAGTCAATCTGCTTGAAAAGGTTCTCTTCATTAATACGCCATGCGAAAGCAAATGATGGGAATGTAGCCCAATGCTCCTTAAAACGTGAAGAACCATCATTACGTACGGTTGCTGTTACCATATAACGACCATCCATCAAAGACCAGTTTGCACGACCAAAGAAAGATACAAGGTAGTTTTCCGTCGCATAGTAATAAGGTGCATAATTACGTTGTTTACCTGCAAGAGTTGCATCACCGTTTGTAGTTGGATAGTAACTCCAATAAGCGTTATTGGTATTATGCCAGGAGTGTGCCCACTCATAACCAGCCATGATATCAAAGTGATTCTTTGCTTTATCTTTGAAATCGTGGTAGTACTGAGCGTAAAGCAGAGAGCTGCATATTACGCTTCAACTGTGTTTCCCAGCCGTAAGAGCCATAGTAAATTGCCTGTGGAGAAGCTAGGATCTACATCTGTTACCTGACGTCCCTTAGCTACATCAACACCTGCTGTAACGTGGAGGCGGAGATCTTCAAAACCATGAACTTTATAGTCGACATCAGCACTTCCGAGGAAGTCGCGGCTGATAGCACGGTCGCTCTTTAGGTTAAGAATAGACACAGGATTCTTTGTTGATAATGAATAATAGGTCTTTGGCCAACTGCTATCATTGAGCGCTGTACCGTCATCAAGCCACTGGTAGTAGCCACCGAAGTTGTCATAACCAGACGCATAGACTGGCTGTGTTGGATCAAACTGACGTGCAGCCTTGATAGCCTCACCATCAGCATAGCGGTTCTTTGTCCACATACCCTTAGCATTCAACGTAACCTTCAGGTGGTCATTCAAGAAAGAAGGGTTCAATGTCAATGCTCCAGTGAAACGCTCAAAGTTAGAAGTCTTAATGATACCCTGCTGGTTTGTGTAACCTGCACTAACACGATAAGGCAACCAGTTAGCAACTTGACCAGAAACGGCTACGTTATGATCATGGCTAAAAGCAGTACGGAAGATTTCGTTCTGCCAATTAGTGTTAGCCTTACCAAGGCGTGAATAAGCTGTTGGAACCTGATTACCATTAGCATCAAGCGTATAAAGATCAGTACCAAACTTGTTTGCGATGAGACTACGATACTCATCAGCAGACAACACATCAAGATTCTTAGAATTTCTACTAACAGTAAAGCTACCATTATAAGAAACCCTGTAAGCCACGACGTCCCTTCTTGGTTGTAATGATGATAACACCATTTGAACCACGAGAACCATAGATTGCTGTAGCAGAAGCATCCTTCAAAACGTTGAAAGACTCAATATCCTGTGGGTTTACAAGTGACAAAGGATTGCTTACACCCTTAATACCTGTCTGGTCCATAGCCACACCATCAATCACAATCAACGGATTGTTAGATGCATTCAGAGAAGAACCACCACGAATACGAATGTTAGCACCACCACCAGGAGTACCACCATCGCTCGTTACACTCACACCGGCAACCTTACCAGCAAGCATGTCCTGTGCATTAACAACAAGACCCTTATTCTTGCTATCAGGGTTTCAAGGCTGTCACAGAACCCGTAAGGTCACTCTTCTTAACAGCACTGTAACCAATAACAACAACCTCATTCATCTGCTGTGCTTGGTCTTCCTGAAGTGTAATTACCATACCATTGGCTGCAGCTACCTGTTGTTTTCGGAAACCAATGTAAGAGATTGTCAAAGTAGCACCCGGCTGTACGCTGATAGAGAAGTTACCATCAAGATCGGTCACTGTACCATTACTTGTCCCATTGATAAGGACAGAAGCACCAATGACTGGCTCACCAGTAGCATCCTTCACCTGTCCTGTAATCGTAGACTGCGCAAAGGCACTGACTGAAAGGAATAGACCCAACAATAGAGTCAATATCCTAACAGGAAATTTGCATTTTACCTGCTTCATCTTTTGTTATTGTTAAAGTAATTTATAAATTGATTAAAGTAATATTCGTTTAGCTTTATCAAAGTTAGGTTAATAGCCGTTTTATGGGCTTACTCTGCTGCAAAAGTTAGTTGAGATTAAGCTACTTTATACTATTTTTGCTTTTGAATTTGTATTTTATGTAATGCAAACGATTGCATAAATAATTAACAGATAAATAAATTGATATAAGTCAAAGAATTTATAGAAAATATGTATATTTGCGTTATAAAACAATTAGGCAGACTAAAGACAAAGCGAAATTGCATGAGTGACTCTACCAACATAACAATGAAGGATATAGCCCGAGACCTTGGTGTTTCGGTCGCTACCGTCTCTCGTGCGCTCAAAGACAGCCCTCGTATCTCTGCAGAAAAACGTGAGGAAATAAAGAAGTATGCACAAGAGCATAACTTCTACCCAAACATCCTTGCTGAGAGTCTGCGCAAAAGTAAGGTACAACCGATTAAGGTTATCGGTGTTATCATTCCACAGCTTGACCATTTCTACTTCTCATCTATTCTTCTGGTATCGAAGAAGAGGCTTCCTCACGTGGCTATCGAATTATGGTTGCACAGAGCCGAGAGAACTATGAGGACGAAGTGAAAATCTGTCGAGCATTTTCGGAGAGTAAGGTTTGTGGCATCATCGTTTCTCAAGCGAAGAATACTACCAAATACGACCATTTCCAAACACTCTTAGATAAGAGTATGCCTTTGGTTTTCTACGATCGTATCAGTACAGGTGTCAATGCAAGCCGAGTAGTGGTTGATGACTATATGGGTGCTTTCACTGCCGTCACACACCTTATCAATACTGGTTGCAAGCGTATTGCATATTACGGCACTTCGTTAACAATGCAAATCGCAAAGAACCGTTATAATGGATATCTTGATGCCTTACTGAAGAATGGTATGCATCCTAACGAGCAACTGATAAAGAACTGCGACAACAGATCAGAAGCTGAGCTTATCACACCAAGCATAATGCGACTTCCCGAACCACCAGATGCCTTCTTTGCCGTCAATGATGATACGGCTATCGGTATTCTTTATTCCTGCAAACGATTAGGTTTTCATGTCCCAGATGACGTATCTATCTGTGGTTTCACTAATGGACAACGTGCCATTGCCTGCGACCCAATGCTGACAACTGTCGAACAACGAGGAGTACGCGTAGGCGAAGAGGCTGCAAATATCCTCATCGATCAGGTAGAAGGAAGACTTCCTAAAAATCGAGTTGAGAAACGTGTGGTAAGGACAAGGCTAATTATCAGAGGGACAACAAGGTGAGGAGACCTCCCCCAACCCCTCCAAAGGAGGGGAGTGCTGGGAACCAAATTGGGTTTATTTGCCCTATAAGCCTTATAAGCCTAATAGCCCTCTCTTCAAAAGAAAACAAACAACACAAGCTTCGCACTCCCTCATAAGAGGGACTTAGGGAGCACAAAAACTAACATAACAATGAAACAAAAACCTAACTTAAGCTTCTGGCAACTTTGGAACCTCAGCTTTGGATTCTTTGGAGTGCAGATTGCGTACGCGCTGCAGAGTGCCAACATCTCACGCATCTTTGCGACATTAGGTGCTGACCCTCATAATCTTAGCTACTTCTGGATACTCCCTCCATTGATGGGTATCGTCGTACAACCTATTGTTGGAACACTCTCTGACATGACGTGGACACGCTTCGGACGCCGCATACCTTACCTCTTCGTAGGTGCAGCCATATCTGTTCTCGTGATGTGTCTGCTGCCGAATGCGGGTTCTTTAGGTATGGCAGTCTCAACGGCCATGGTTTTTGGACTTGTCTCATTGATGTTCCTCGACACAAGTATCAATATGGCCATGCAACCCTTTAAGATGTTGGTGGGAGACATGGTCAACGAGAAACAGAAGACACTCGCCTACTCTATTCAGAGTTTCCTCTGCAATGCAGGTTCTATTGCAGGCTACGTCTTCCCATTCTTCTTCACCTTCTTAGGTATCTCTAATCAAGCTCCATCAGGTGTAGTACCAGACTCCGTGGTTTATTCTTTCTATATCGGTGCAGCCATCCTCATCCTCTGTGTTATCTATACCACAGCTAAGGTAAAGGAGATGCCACCAAAGGTTTATGCCGAATACCATACCGTTAAGAATACAGAGAACGAATCAAAGGAAAACTTATTCACACTTCTTAAGAACGCTCCATCTACTTTCTGGAAAGTCGGTTTGGTACAGTTCTTCTGCTGGTTTGCCTTTATGTATATGTGGACTTATACCAACGGAACCGTGGCAGCTAACTGCTGGGGCGTAAATATGCTTGCACATGATGCCACTATGACAAAGGATTATCAAGAAGCAGGCAACTGGGTTGGTATTCTCTTTGCCATTCAGGCGATTGGTTCAGTAGCTTGGGCAATGGTTCTTCCACAGTTCAAGAACACCAAACTCGCATACTCCTTCTCGCTTATCTTAGGTGCAGCAGGCTTTATCCTTGCAGCCTTCGTACACAACCAATATGTTATGTTCATCCCATTCCTCCTCATCGGATGCGCTTGGGCGGCTATATTGGCAATGCCATTCACCTTGGTGACGAACGCGCTCGAGGGTTATGGGCACTTGGGAACTTATCTTGGCTTGTTCAACGGAACCATCTGTATTCCACAGATTATCGCTGCGGCTATTGGCGGAGTGCTACTCCAGATGGTTGGTTCCGTACAAAGTAATATGATGATTGTAGCAGGCGTTTCCCTCTTCCTCGGCGCAATGTCCGTTGGATTCATAAAGGTACGCCGTCCTGCAGAGCAAGGGTAACAATAACTTTTTTATAATCTCTCTGAATTTAAGGGTGTGTTGAAAAGCGTTTCAGCACACCTTTTCCTTTTCTTTCAACGATTTCCTCGCCTCCTATCATCCAACAGATAAAAGCCCGCTCTTAGCCTTTTTCATTCTTTTCCACCCATCATCTCCAAATTATTTTTCATGAAAAGAAATATTTTTCTTCATGAAAAATATTTCTTTTCACGTAAAATAAATATTTCTCATCGTGAAAAGAAATCATAAATCTCAGAAAGTTCAATAAAAGCAAACCGTAATTAACTATGGAGACAAACAAATTTCAACAGTTGATAAACATCCTCTTACGAATTCACTATTCACAATTTACATATCTTCTATGTTGCTTTTCCAAATAATTGGGAAATATTTGTAATTTATTAACTGTTCATTATCAATCACTTAGCGTGAAGTTTGTTAGTACGATGACTTTAGAAGAAGCAACAGCCACCAGCCCGGCATGGGAACACCGGGTATGGAAAGGCTACGAACAACAGACCTATCAGACAAACTTCTATGAGTTGACACGGACGTATCCGCCCAACAATTTACTTCTTCAGAATATAGGTAAAACGCAACAATCTTATCGGAGATGACACCCGAAGGTCCATCAATTATGAAAAGGAGTCGTTTTATGAAGTTGTCCAAAAGTCTGTATGTTATTCTTTATCCCATCTGTATGGCTCATATTTCCTACTATTCTTGAGTACCGAGAAAATGATGTTGGACATCTTTCTGGCTATTTTGACTATGGCTTCCTGCGGTTTCATGGACTGCTTTGTATCTCGCATAGGCCATTCCCAGTCCGTAATCTCTAGATGGCTATCCATGCAGCCTCTATGATCATCGGTCCGAGATGCTTGTTGCCACGGAAGGTCTTCTCTCCGCTTGCGGTTTTCTCTCCACTATTATGACAGGTCGGTATTAGGCCGAGATAACTGGCGAACTGGTTCTCGTTACGGAATCTCTTCACATCGTAGATTTCTGTCAGTATACACATGGCTACACTTACACCTATGCCAGGTATCGACATCAGAAGCTCGTAATTGTTCCTATACCCTGTTGGTCTGCGCAAGCCTTCGTATGGATTTTTGTCGCATCCAAGAGTGTCTGGCGTATCGTCTCCACCTGCTTGACGAGCAAGTCCAACGACAATCTTGAGGAGGAAAGCAGCACGACATCCTCCTTGAGCCATTTGATGAAAGCCCTTGACCAGTGCGTCCCCGGTCTTGCGAACTGCTCGGGTATCTCCACGCCATTGCAGTGCAGCAGGTGCTTCACCCCTTGCCTTGTAGCCGAGAGAGTTGTTTCTGCATGGTCTTCCTTATGCGGATGACTGACCTGTCATCGATATTCTCTTTCTCACGGATGTATATGGGACGGATGTCACCGGCGCGCAAGGAGCGCGCAAGTTTGGCTGCATCTACCTTATCGGTCTTCATCACCTCCTCGTACTGGGTGGTCGGAACATCTGCGGCATGGGTCACGACACAGTTGATGCCGTACTCCTTGAGAGCGTAGTATGTGGAAAAACCACTGAAGCCTGACTCATACACGGCATGGTACTCGCCATCAGGGAAATGCTTCTTCAAAAAGTCAAAGAGCGTCTTTGCGGAGGCTTGCTGCAGGGTGCCTCTCTTTGTAACCTCGACTCGGTCAGCACACAGACCTCCCAAGTTTTTGCGTACATCAATTCCGATGTAAATCTTTTTGTCCTTTTAAAGGAAATTTTGTTTCTTTGCATATCGGTACGGTTCTAATTGTTTGTCATTTGTCGTTTGCACTACAAATATACAATCCAATTATTATCGTACCAACATTTTCCTTGCAGACTATGAAAAACACCGCGGTGGTTTGCCATGCGGCCGGAGGCGCGAAGCCTCCGAAGAGCGGCATCCGACTTGTCTCTGTGTGTTAGCCTTTGCAAACATAGTAACTTATAGTCCCAATCACAAAATTCGTTTACCATTTCTAACGACCGTGTTGCAGCCCCACACCATTGGTGTTGGGCGTGCGCACCATTGGTGTTAAGCACTAACACGAAAGCAAAGTAACGTTAGAGAGCATCGAAAAAAAAGTTTTATTTATACTTATAGAGCGTTAGTTGATTAGCCATGAATTATCACTAATTCAGCAATATGCAAACGATTGCACAAAAATTGATATAAATCATGTAAAAGGGTATTGCTTTTTCTGATTAATATTATTATCTTTGACGAGAAATAACTACCCAACTCTATGAACATACAGTTTCACATAGACTACCAGACCTACTATGGACAAGACCTTGTCCTGAATATTATCACGGGTCAACACAATGGGGCTATAGAGGCCTCACAGTACAGAATGCGCACTTCTGATGGCTACCACTGGGAGGTGGAAGTGAAGAAGGATGCAAAGCCAGGAACGCATATCGAATATTTCTACAGCATTCTCTGTGGTGATAACGAACAGCGAAAAGAATGGGGTGTCATGAACCATCGTCTTGACTTTGACACAGAACGCAGTCTTAACTATCGTGTTTACGACCATTGGAGTGATATTCCAGACAATGCTTATCTCTATACTTCTGCCATCACAGATTGTGTTGCTGGTAAGAAGATAGTTAAGGGTAAACTCAATAACTATAACAAGGCTGTTACATTAAAGGTGCGTGCACCACAGTTAGGTGCTACGGATGAGCTTTTCCTCGTAGGTGCAGAGCCTGCATTGGGTGCTTGGAACGTGAAGAAGGCATTGAAGATGGTACAGCATAATATCAACGAGTGGAGCTATACCTTAGATGCTACAAAGCTTGTTGGCGACCAACTTGAAGTAAAGTTCTTCGTCAAGAGCAACGACAGCAATGAGAATCTTGTATGGGAGTACAGCGACAATCGCACCGTGGCTTTGCCTACAATGGATGAAGGCGACGTTGTTGTTTATGAGTTGACAGAGGCTGCTTTCCCACTTCCTGCTGTTCGCGTTGCTGGAACATTGGTGCCAGTGTTCTCACTTCGTTCGGAAACAAGCTTTGGTATCGGTGACTTCGGTGATTTGAAGAAGATGGTTGACTGGGTGAGTATGACCAACCAGCGTGCTCTGCAGATTCTCCCTATCAACGATACAACAATCACACACACTTGGACAGATTCTTATCCATATAGCTGTATCTCTATCTTTGCCCTCCACCCACAGTATGCTGACCTTACAGCATTACCTGCGTTGAAGGAAAAGAAACAGAGTGAGAAGTTCGAGAAACTACGTAAAGAGCTTAACGCACTGCCACAGATTGACTATGAGCGCGTGAACGATGCGAAGACAGAATACCTCCGTCTGCTCTTTGAACAGGAAGGTGCTAAGGTACTCGAAAGCAGTGCTTTCAAGACCTTCTTTGCTGAAACAGAGAGTTGGCTCGTGCCTTACGCACAATATTCTTATATGAGAGATAAGTTCGGAACAGCCGACTTCTCTCACTGGCCAGACCATAAGCAATGGAATGAGGCTGACCGCAAGGCATTGTCTAATCCTAAGGACTAAGGCTTACAAGGAGGTTGCTTTCTTCTACTATGTACAGTTTGTGCTAAGTACTCAGTTGAAAGCAGTACACGAATATGCACAGGCACATAAGATTATCCTCAAGGGTGATATTCCTATCGGTGTCAACCGCTATGGCTGCGACGTGTGGACAGAACCTCGTTACTTCAACCTTAACGGCCAAGCAGGTGCTCCACCTGATGACTTCTCAGTAAATGGTCAGAACTGGGGTTTCCCTACTTACAACTGGGATGAGATGATTAAGGACGGCTGCCAGTGGTGGGTAAAACGCTTCCAGAATATGGCGCAGTACTTTGATGCATACCGTATCGACCACGTTCTCGGCTTCTTCCGTATCTGGGAGATTCCTATTCATTCGGTACACGGACTACTTGGGCAGTTCGCTCCATCACTCGGTATGAGCCGTGAGGAGATTGAAGGCTATGGTCTACACTGGCAGGAGGAACTCTTTACAGAGCCTTTCATTACAGATTGGGTACTCGACCGCATCTTCCGTGAGCACGCTGATGAGGTAAGACAGAAGTATGTGGAACACGTATGGGGCGACAGATACAAGATGCGTTCAGCGTATGATACACAGCGAAAGGTTGAAAAAGCATTTGCTGGTAAGAACTCTGACGTTGACATCTGGCTGCGTGACGGACTTTACGCATTGATTAGCAATGTGCTTTTCGTTCGTGACCATAAGGACCCAAACCGTTTCCATCCACGTATCTGCGTACAGTTCGACTTTATTTATGAGAGTCTCTACGATAGCGATAAGGCTGTATTCAATAAGCTATACAACGATTACTACTATCGTCGTAATAACCAGTTCTGGTATCAGGAAGCTATGAAGAAGTTGCCTAAGTTGGTCAATGCGACTCGTATGCTTGTCTGTGCAGAGGACTTAGGAATGGTTCCTGATTGCGTGGCATGGGTGATGAATGAGCTACGCATCCTCAGCCTTGAGATTCAGAGTATGCCAAAGGATCCAAAGGTACGCTTTGGTCATCTTAGTGAAAACCCTTACCGCAGTGTTAGCACCATCTCAACTCACGACATGGCAACGCTACGCCAGTGGTGGGATGAAGACTGGGAACGTGCGCAGGATTACTTCAATAGTATGTTACATCGTGGTGGTCCAGCACCTCATCCACTGCCAGGTTGGTTGGCAAGAGACATCGTTAGCCGCCACTTGACATCATCAAGTATGCTCTGTATCCTCGGTATTCAGGACTGGATGAGCATCGACGAGGGATTGCGTTTGGCTGACCCTAATGCTGAGCGTATCAATGTTCCGTCTAATCCTAAGCATTACTGGCGTTATCGTATGCACGTTAGCATTGAGGACTTGATGAAGAATAAGGCTTTCAATGAGCAGATAACAGACCTTATCAACCAGGCGGGTCGATAAAAAGAATAGGTGATGATGGCTATTGTAAATTGTTATAACAATCCATCATCACCTAACATTCAACCCCTAACACCCAACACCTATCATCCAAATCATCAACACCCAACACCTAACATTCAACACCCAACATTCAACACCCAATGAAAATAAAATATAAACTTGCAGCATCTGTTGCTGCTTTCATACTCTCACAGAACGTTGCTGCACAACAACGATTCAACGAGATGTCTTATTCTCCAAGTGAGACAACCTTCCGCCTTAATGCCCCTCTAAGCCAACGCTCCGCCTTTATGAGGCAGGACGAGGTGGGAAAGCCTACAAGAAGGTGAAACTTACGCAGAGTGGAGATAACACTTGGGCTGTCACTGTGAAGGGAGATCTCAAAGGTAAGTTCTATACCTTCGATATCGGACACGGCGAGACACCGGGTGTCTTTGCCAAAGCAGTCGGCTGTAATGGCGGACGCGGTGCCGTTGTAGATATGAAGGAAACCAACCCAACAGGCTGGGAAAGCGATCGTCGTGTACCAACTAAGAGTCCGGCAGACCTCATTATCTATGAGTTGCACCACCGTGACTTCTCTATTGATCCTTCATCGGGCTTGATGCACAAGGGTAAATACCTTGCCTTAACTGAGCAGAAGGCTATTGATCACTTGAAGAAAGTTGGGTATTAACGCTGTGCATATCCTCCCTTCGTTCGACTTTGCTTCGATAGATGAATCCAAACCGGACGTGCCACAGTATAATTGGGGCTATGACCCATTGAACTATAACGTACCAGAAGGTAGCTACTCATACGATGCTAACCTGCCTACACGCCGTATTATGGAGTTCAAGCAGATGGTACAAGCATTGCATAAGGCGGGTATCAGAGTTATCCTTGACGTTGTTTACAACCATACTTTCGACCTTACAAATAGTAACTTTGAGCGTACTTATCCTAAGGCTTACTACCGATACAAGGCTGATGGTACACCATCTGATGGCACAGGGTGTGGCAATGAGACGGCAAGTGAGCGCCCTTTGATGCGCGAGTATATGTTGGAATCAATGAAGTATTGGGTAAATGAATATCATATTGACGGTTTCCGTGTAGACCTTATGGGTGTGCATGACATTCAAACAATGAATGATATTCGTCATGAACTCAATGCTATCGACCCAGAGATATTTGTCTATGGCGAGGGATGGAGTGCTGGTACGAGTGCTTATCCACTTGAGAAGTTAGCGATGAAGGCAGCAGTTCCACAGATGCCGGGCATTGCAGCCTTCTCTGATGACATCCGTGATGCCTTGCGTGGACCCTTCTCTAACGACCACAAGGCCGGTATGCTGGGTGGCGTTACAGGCTTGGAAGAGAGCTTGAAGGCGGGTATTGCGGGTATGATTGAGCACCCACAGGTAGACTACTCAAAGGTAAACTATTCTAAGAAACCTTACGCTCTTGAACCTACTCAGATGATTTCTTACGTTAGCTGTCACGATGATATGTGTCTTGTTGACCGTCTGAAAGCTTCTATTCCAGAGGCTGAATACGACGAGAATGAACTGATTCGTCTGAATCTACTTGCCCAAACAGCTATCTTCACATCACAGGGTATACCTTTCATGCTCTGCGGTGAGGAGATGCTTCGCAACAAGAAAGGGGTGCATAACTCGTATAATTCACCTGATAGTATCAATCACCTCGACTGGAATAACCTCAAAACTTATCCGCAGGTATTCAACTATTACAGTGGACTCATCAATCTCCGTAAGGCACACCCAGCCTTCCGATTGGGCAAAGCCGAGCTCGTTCGTAAGCATCTTGAGTTCCTTCCTGTACAAGACTGTTTGGTTGCTTTCCATCTAAAAGACCATGCTGGTGGTGACAATTGGAAGAATATCTACGTTATTCTCAACGCCAACAAGGAGCTTCGCACCGTAAACATCCCTAAGGGTCAGTACACTATCGTATGTGCAAATGGTGAAGTGAATGAGGCAGGATTAGGCAAGATGGAAGGTGGTGAGGTAATGGTTGATGGCCAGTCAGCCCTTATCTTGCATGATTAAAGACCCATACCCTTCTCCACTCCTTCTTCGAAGGGAGGAGTACTGATTATTCAGCAGATTATTAATAGCTGTTAGGAATATTGGGCTTATTGGTCCTATTAGGCTAATACGGCTAATAAGCCCAATACCACAGCAGAATAAATTACCTAAAATGAACCGCAAACAAAGAACCAACTATCCTAATCTTCCTCTCTTTCAAACGAGTTGGAAGATTCTTTTATTCTTACTTCTTTTATCATCTCCTATGACCGCTCAGAACAGTACGGCATCCCCTAAGAAAGCCAACAACCGCACAGCTACTCCCAACGTAACCCGCATGGACCCTACCAACTGGTTCGCTGACATGCAGGACCCTACGTTACAGCTGATGGTATATGGCAAAGATATCAAGTTTGCTGACGTCACAACAGACTACCCTAACGTAAAGATTGACTCGCTCGTACGCCTCGATTCACCTAATTATCTCCTTGTTTATCTTAACTTAAAAGGGGCGAAACCGGGTGAGATAACCCTCACCTTCACCAACAAGAACGGTAAAAAAACTACAAAGAACTTCCAATTAAAGAAACGCGAGATGGCTGGAACAGAGCGTAAAGGCTTCGACATCTCGGACGTTCTCTATATGCTGATGCCCGACCGTTTTGCTAATGGAAACCCTAAGAACGACGTAATCAAAGGGATGGAAGACCAACTCTGCGACCGCAATGAGCCAAGTCTTCGACATGGAGGCGACCTTGAAGGCCTCCGCCAACACCTCGATTACTTCACCAATCTTGGTGTTACTGCCCTCTGGTTTACACCAGTATTAGAGAATGATCGCCCTGCTGACAATGGTAAACATAGTACCTACCACGGCTATGCAACCACCGACTACTATCGCGTTGACCCTCGCTTCGGTACGAACGAAGAATATAAAGCCCTCGTAGACGAATGTCATAAGAAGGGGTTGAAGGTAGTTATGGATATGATTTTCAACCATTGTGGCGACTATCATCCATGGGCTAAGGGCACACGCATTGATGAGAACGGCAAGACTATCAAAGACTATCCATCAAAAGACTGGTTTAATAGCCCTAACTATGGGCTGCAAACAAGCTACAAGCTACTCCTGTTCTCGATCCATACGCCAGCAAGGTGGATATGGCTGAGACTGTTGACGGATGGTTTGTGTCGTCAATGCCTGACCTCAACCAGCGCAATCCACACGTTATCAAGTATCTAATTCAGAACTCTATCTGGTGGATTGAGACCGTAGGTATCGATGGTATCCGTATGGATACTTATCCTTACGCAGACCGACAAGCCATGGCTGATTGGATGAAGGTCCTCAACAAGGAATATCCTAACTTCAACACTGTTGGCGAAACCTGGGTAACCGAACCAGCTTACACGGCAGCCTGGCAGAAAGACAGCAAACTCTCAGATGTCAACAGCTATCTGAAAACCGTGATGGACTTCGCCTTCTTCGACCGTCTCTCGCAGGTAAAGAACGAAGAAACAGACGACTGGTGGAAAGGATGGAACCGCATTTACAATTCCCTCTGCTATGATTACCTCTACACAGACCCATCATCCGTGATGGCATTCATTGAGAATCACGATACAGACCGCTTCCTTGGCAATGGCAAGGACTCAACGGCTTTGAAGCAGGCGTACGCTCTCTTGCTGACGATAAAGCGTATCCCACAGCTTTATTATGGTACGGAGATTCTGATGAACGGTACGAAAGCGGAAACAGATGGTAATGTACGACAGGACTTCCCAGGTGGTTTCCCTGGCGATAAGGTCAATAAGTTCACACGTGAAGGCCGTACCAAAGCCGAGAATGCAATGTTTGACTGGACCAGCCGTCTCCTCCATTGGCGACAGAACAATGATGTAATCACCAACGGTTCTCAGACACAATTCATTCCTCACCATGGTGTTTACGTTCTTGCACGTCAACATAATGGCAAAACAGTCCTCACCATCCTCAATGGCAAGAAGGCTGACAACCAAGTTGATGTAACCCGCTATGCAGAAGTGATTGGCTCACATACCACCGCTACCGATGTCCTAACAGGAGCTACCGTAAACCTAACAAAGAACATTCCTTTGGCTCAACGACAAGCAATGGTACTCAGTTTCTAATTCCTCTTTAAGTAAGAAGGATTATTGAATAGTCACTTACGCATTAGACAATAGCACAAAAACTTTTCATACACTGTATATATAGGCAATAGTTACCGACTCTATTTGGTTGCTATTGCCATTATTTTTCTTCCTTATCGAGTAAATATAGCCTTCAAACATACCAAGAGCTTATTACAACCACTATCGATTTTTAGGCACAAATAAGAAAAAAAGAACAAAAAGAAATGAGCTATTAATAAAAAGCTACTCACTTGTTTTATTCATAATAAAAGATTATCTTTGCATCGAATGGTAAAACATTTTATATCATAGCAGGATGTAATGGGGCTGGAAAGACAACAGCTTCTATGACAATATTACCAAAAAGCTCTTTTGGTAAAGGAGTTTGTCAATGCTGATGAAATAGCAAAAGGATTGTCACCACTCAACCCTGAAGGTGCAGCCATTGAAGCCGGGAGGTTGATGCTTCAACGAATAGATTTCCTCTTAAACAAAGATGAGTCATTCTCTATTGAGACAACACTTGCCACTCGCTCTTATATTAAACTTGTAGAGAAGGCACATCAAAGAGGATCTGTAGTCAATCTCTTATTCTTTTTGGCTACCATCACTGTAGCTTGCAAGCATACGTGTAACTGAAAGAGTAAGAAATGGTGGGCACAACATTCCTAAAAGACATAATATACAGAAGATATGTATTGGGAATATCAAATCTATTCAACTTGTTTATGAATAAGGTTGATATATGGTCAATATATGATAACAGCATACAGCCCTAAAGAGCGTATAGCTGGAGGAAATAGTATAAGAACCGAATTAGTAATGAAGTCAAATTTAGAAAGATAAAGTTATGTCAAATAAAGAAATAGAAGCCTATTTAAAAACTATTGAAGAAGGGTTTATTGAGTCAGAACGAATCTTGTTAAAAGAGAAAGCTGCCAAAAATGAACCTGTCATCAATTGTGATGAAAACGGTAATATTGTTAGCATTCCAGCGGAAGACATTATTGCCAAACACCGTCAGTATCAATAAAAAGACTATTATCATCCAATAAAAGGCTATCGGAAACCTCGATAGCCTTTATCGTTTATTTACACACGTACTTTACCACTCTGACATTCAAATCACCACAAAATAGTAGTGAATAAATAGCTTTAAAACGTAACAGTCATCCCCACAGAGAGGGCAGTCTTCCCTTGATAGACAGGTCCGTAATCCTCATCATCACCGAAGGTTTTGAAGAGGTTCTGCCGCACTTGCCCATAGACTCCGATTGTCTCACCGAAGTTATAACGCACACCAGCCTGCAGACCAGCCGCCCGTAGGCCGACAGAAGCACCCGTGTAGATATCCAGTACAGATGACAGCTTCAATACTTCCGACCAATGATAATTGCCCATAAGGCTAAAGTCATAACCCACCAAGAAATGATAATCTTCACTACTATGCTTTTTTACATTGACATAAGTTACCTGTCCGCCTACTGAAATGAAGTCGCTAAGCGCATAATCACTACCTAACTCCATACCTGGTTTCCCTCCAACATTGGCATAACCAGCATAAACTTTAATATCTCCTTCTCCGTCCCATGCCTGTGCTTGTACACGATGCGGAACACAAAAGCAGACAGCCAAACAGTAAAAAGCCATTGAAAGAGGCGGAATTTATCTACATTTCTCATCATCTTCATTGCTCAATTATTTTATAGTGTACTTTGTAACAGCAAACACTTTACGGCGTTCACCAGTCTTAGTATTCTTCACCACCTGCGTTCCATAGACAAGGAAGTTATCTCCATACCAGTGCTGAGAGTTAGAATAACGCATCTTCTTAACATCTTCGTCTTCATTATCCGTTTCTATAATCTCTGACGTACGGTCTTGAATCACATTTCCATCCGCATTTCTAAAGAGTTTTGAAACCAATCTGTTCTTATCTGTAAAGAGAAGATTCACATTATTCCCCTTCATACTTGCAGAAACAAAATGCTTTACATACATCGGCATGAGGCGTGGCTCCATAGGGAAGCATTCGTCCCAAAAAGCAGATTACCTGTAACATCAAACTTTGCAAGAACAGCGTGTGTATAGTTATAACCAGCGAAGGTTGTAATCATTGTATTACCAATCCAAGTTGTACGATAAACTGGATAGTAAGCCTCACCAAGATAGAAGTAATCCTTACCATCCGTCATAATACGATGAGAAGCCATCAGATACTTCAGCGAATACTCCTTACCAGCCTTCTCTGCCTTTTTCCTTTCTGCGTTCAATCTTTGCTTGCTTACGGTCGCTCATATACTCCGTAAAGTTCTTCAACTTTAAGAAGTTATAGAACTTGATATTATTAAACCTATCGTCTTTCAGCTCTGAGAAGAAAATACCTTCCGCCCCACCTTTCTTCGACTTAGAGTAAGTTCCTGTAACAAAGAACTTATTTCCTGCCTTTGAGACTGATGCCGAGATGATTCGTTCAGCAATATCAGCAGTGAGATTGTTTGCTCCTAACTGATTGCCCTGCATATCCAAACGAAGCAGATAGACATCGGTCTCTACTCCAACCAACGCATAGATAGTATTGTCTATCACGGTATTTTCAAGCACAAAGATATTCTTATCCTTCACTTTTGGGAAGTGAATATCAGTAAATCGACAGTTACCCGTCTTCAAATCAATGATGCCAATGCGGTCTAATTTCTTCTGTGTTGAACTGAAAACGACTGATCCATTCGCAATAACGAGATTTCTCATCGACCCTTTACGGGTGTATTCACCATCCGTTGTGGTTATTTTATGTGTTGCAGGATTGAAAGCAACGATCATAAACGAACCATCCTTCTGGCGCAAAACAGTATAAAGCACACCACTCTCAACCACATCTGAATAGAAATACATACCCTTATCAATCAATATTGAATCGGTACTTATCAGTTTCATTGCAGTTGAATAAAATTCTGTCTTGAAGTAACGCTTACCCTCCTTGCTGTCCTTAGCAAACGACTGAATGACCAGTCCCTTGTCATCCACAGGCAACACGACCTGATCTTCATAGTCAGCACGGTGAGGATACTCTATTCTTCCTGTCACTTGGGCAGTCATACTCATCACCTGAGAGCACAACGCAATAACACATAATAGCAGAATTCTCATAATTACTTTATCGTTAATAGTTAATGAATAAGATTGTCTTTATCTTTTTAGGACTATCTAAAAGTTCGTTACACTACATAATTTTAGGTTCTCCTCTTCCTTCTTTAGAAATTTAGCTTACCAAACACAAAAGTACATTTTTATTGGATAATCACAAATAATTCAAAAGAAACTTTCACAGCCTACTATTATTTTTCATCCAAATTAACCTAATCTACTGAGCAGAAAGAACTTCGAAGGGATTATTATATATGATTTATTCACCCCAAAAGAAGGATTATCAATAGAAATAATAATTGTTTTATCTGCCAAACAGTCCCAATTTAAGATAGCCAGTAACGTCTTACTATCTTCACGCTTAATGACCATAAAGTACCATTCTTACCATTTTTCTATCGATATATGTAGCTTAACACATAGCGTGTTAGTGCTTAGCACATAGCGTGCGGAGGGTTAGCACCAATGGTGCGGAGTACTAACACAATGAAAGATGAGGCTGAGATAGAATCAAAAAGAGCGTTTTTCAAAGAATAAAAAGCACAAGGCTGCCCTTGTTAGGACAGCCTTGTACATCTTATTTAGAACTTAATTGTTGTTCAATCCGAGTATTATTGAAAGACAATATTTACTGTTGTCGTACTCTTTACAGGGCGACCATTCTGCATTGCAGGGTTCCACTTAGGCATATTATTCGTAAGACGAACTGCCTGCTCTTTGTAATATTCAACACAGTTGTTCAATACACGCTTCTGTTTCTCAGCATCCATCTTCATGAAGTGCTTGCTTGTGCCCTTCACATTCTTAACATCAATGACACGAGCACCAGTAACTGTGCCATCCATTTCAACATTGAAAACAACGGTCATCTCAGCCTGTACCTTTGAACGGAATGACTGAATGCTGCGACGCTGACTCTGTGCAAAATAGTTATTAATAGCCTCTTGACCACCTTCGAAGGTTGGGAGCACCTCTGTCTTGCTCACCTGTGGAGTCAATGGAAGAGATTCTAACTTCGCTTTCAGCTTATTAATCTCCACCGTTCCCATAACAATCCTGCCCTCTGGGTCAACGAGATACATTGAAGGAATCCAATCAATCTTATACAACTTGTCGATAACAGTATTCTTTCTGAACTTTTTTAGTTCGCTCACCTGTGTCCAGTGCATCTGATACTTACCCCAATAAGCCTGTGCCCAAACCTCACGATCGGTATCGAAAGAGATACCAATGAACTGCACTCCATAATCACGGAACTGCTCGTAAAGCGCCTTCATGGCAGGAATGTCACGACGACAGTCTGGACACCAGCTTGCCCAGAAGTCCAATACCACGTAACTACCACGATATTGACTCAGCTTTATTTCCTTAGCATCATATGTCTTCAACTTAAACTCAGGCGCACGTGTGCCCGGTTTCAGCATATTGGTAGCATACTTAGCATCTAAATCCTTCGTCGGTTCAACGTTTGTTGTCTGTGCAAAAGTCACTGGTGCGGACATAAAAAGTGCACAAGCGGCTGCTAAAAGAATTCTTTTCATATCTTCTATGTTGCTTTCCAAATAATTGGGAAATATTTTGTAATTTATTAACTGTTCATTATCAATCACTTAGCGTGAAGTTTGTTAGTACGATGACTTTAGAAGAAGCAACAGCCACCAGCCCGGCATGGGAACACCGGGTATGGAAAGGCTACGAACAACAGACCTATCAGACAAACTTCTATGAGTTGACACGGACGTATCCGCCCAACAATTTACTTCTTCAGAATATAGGTAAAAACGCAACAATCTTATCGGAGATGACACCCGAAGGTCCATCAATTATGAAAAGGAGTCGTTTTATGAAGTTGTCCAAAAGTCTGTATGTTATTCTTTTATCCCATCTGTATGGCTCATATTTCCTACTATTCTTGAGTACCGAGAAAATGATGTTGGACATCTTTTCCGGCTATTTTGACTATGGCTTCCTGCGGTTTCATGGACTGCTTTGTATCTCGGCATAGGCCATTCCCAGTCCGTAATCTCTGTAGATGGCTATCCATGCAGCCTCTATGATCATCGGTCCGAGATGCTTGTTGCCACGGAAGGTCTTCTCTCCGCTTGCGGTTTTTCTCTCCACTATTATGACAGGTCGGTATTAGGCCGAGATAACTGGCGAACTGGTTCTCGTTACGGAATCTCTTCACATCGTAGATTTCTGTCAGTATACACATGGCTACACTTACACCTATGCCAGGTATCGACATCAGAAGCTCGTAATTGTTCCTATACCTGTTGGTCTGCGCAAGCCTTTCGTATGGATTTTGTCGCATCCAAGAGTGTCTGGCGTATCGTCTCCACCTGCTTGACGAGCAAGTCCAACGACAATCTTGAGGAGGAAAGCAGCACGACATCCTCCTTGAGCCATTTGATGAAAGCCCTTGACCAGTGCGTCCCCGGTCTTGCGAACTGCTCGGGTATCTCCACGCCATTGCAGTGCAGCAGGTGCTTCACCCTTGCCTTGTAGCCAGAGAGTTGTTTCTGTATGGTCTTTCCTTATGCGGATGACTGACCTGTCATCGATATTCTCTTTCTCACGGATGTATATGGGACGGATGTCACCGGCGCGCAAGGAGCGCGCAAGTTTGCTGCATCTACCTTATCGGTCTTCATCACCCTCCTCGTACTGGGTGGTCGGAACATCTGCGGCATGGGTCACGACACAGTTGATGCCGTACTCCTTGAGAGCGTAGTATGTGGAAAAACCACTGAAGCCTGACTCATACACGGCATGGTACTCGCCATCAGGGAAATGCTTCTTCAAAAAGTCAAAGAGCGTCTTTGCGGAGGCTTGCTGCGGGTGCCTCTCTTTGTAACCCTGACTCGGTCAGCACATGACCTCCCAAGTTTTTGCGTGCACATCAATTCCGATGTAAATCTTTTGTCCTTTAAAGGAAATTTTGTTTCTTTGCATATCGGTACGGTTCTAATTGTTTGTCATTTGTCGTTTGCACTACAAATATACAATCCAATTATTATCGTACCAACATTTTCCTTGCAGACTATGAAAAACACCGCGGTGGTTTGCCATGCGGCCGGAGGCGCGAAGCCTCCGAAGAGCGGCATCCGACTTGTCTCTGTGTGTTAGCCTTTGCAAACATAGTAACTTATCTTATTCTATTTTCTTTATCTTTCTTCCACTAATAAGATTGGAATTTGCAGTTTTAG